>Ga0209172_10000714_pt1 | contig 86476 bp, 82 predicted proteins | sample LarsenN4metaG_FD_184113 | JGI IMG/M metagenome (GOLD analysis project Ga0209172, IMG submission 184113) | Hot spring sediment bacterial and archeal communities from British Columbia, Canada, to study Microbial Dark Matter (Phase II) - Larsen... ... | reverse complement strand
CTCGAGACCGCGCAGATCTCGGTCCGGGCCGCGCTGACGGGCCACCTCGTCTTCTCGACGCTCCACACCAACGACTGCCCGTCGACCATCGCGCGGCTGGTCGACATGGGGATCCCCCCCTTCCTGGTGTCCTCGGCGCTCGTGCTGGTCCTCGCCCAGCGCCTGGGGCGGAAGGTGTGCAAGGACTGCCGCGAGCCGTACGACGCGGACGAGGAGCTGCTGGTCCCGTACGGCCACGAGCCGATGGGGATCGGCAAGACCCAGTTCTACAAGGGCCGCGGCTGCCCGACGTGCAACAACACCGGCATGAAGGGGCGCGTGGCGATCTACGAGGTCATGCCGATCTCCCAGGAGTTGCGCGACATGATCCTCAAGGGCGCGCCGACGGCGGAGCTGCGGCGGATGGCGCAGAGCCAGGGCATGAAGACGCTGCGCCAGGCGGGGCTCCTGAAGGTGCTCGAGGGCACGACGACCCTCGACGAGGTCCTGCGCATCACCGTCGCCGAGTAGGCGGCAACGCGTCCAGCAGGGCGGCCAGGGCCGCCGACCTCTCTCCGCGACGCCAGACCAGGTGCGTCCACGCCCGGGCGACCGCGGGCGGCAGCGCGTGCACCGCGACGCTCCTGGCCGCCGGCACCGTCCTCAGCACCGAGCGCGGGACGACCGCGATGCCGGCGCCCGCCGCCACGCACGCCACGATGGCGTGATACGAGCCGAACTCCATCACCCGCTCGGGCACGACCCTCGCTCCTCCCAGCCACGCCTCCAGCCGACGCCGGTAGGAACAGCCGGTCGTGAAGGCGATCAGCGTCGTCCGCCCGATGTCCCGCGGCGCCCGGATCCGCGCGAGCGCCGGGGGCGTGACCAGGACCAGCTCCTCGCGGAAGACGGGCCGGGTGTCCAGGGCGTCCGCGGTGAACGGCTCGGCGACGAACGCCGCCTCGACCTCCCGCTCGGCGACGGCGGCGACCAGCGCGCCGGTGGTGCCGGTCACGAGATCGATCCTCACCGCGGGATGGCGCCGGTGATAGCGGGCGAGGAGCGGCGGCAAGCGCGAGGCGGCGGTGCTCTCGAGCGTGCCGAGCCTCAGCGTGCCGCGCGGCGCGCCACCGAGGACCGCGGCCGACGCCTCGGCGGAGAGGCGCAGCAGCCGGTCGGCGTACGCGAGGAAGAGCCTGCCCTCGGACGACAGCACGAGGCGCCGGCGCTCGCGGACGAACAGCCGCGCGCCGAGGCGCTCCTCGAGGTGCTTGATCCGCGTGGTCACGTTGGACTGGACCCGGTGGAGCCTGGCCGCGGCCCGCGTGACGCCGCCCAGCTCGGCGACGGCCTTGAAGATCTCCAGCTCCGCGAGGTCGAACGTTCTCAAGACGAGAACGAGTCCATCATGATTATTCATTTTTCGCAATGACGGGATCGCGACCATGCTGGCGGCATGACGACGACGTCCGCGCTCCCGCCCGCGGCGCCCCGAGCTCCGGCGTCCGCCCCGCTCGTCGCGGCGGCGGGGCTCGCCGCGCTCGCCGTCGCGGTCGGCGTCGGACGCTTCGCGTTCACGCCGATCCTTCCGATGATGCAGGCCGGCGAGGGCCTGTCCGTCCGCGACGGCGCGTGGCTCGGCTCGGCCAACTACCTGGGCTACCTCGCCGGCTCCATCGCGGCCGTGTGGCTCCGGGCGCCGGCGGGCGCGGCGGCGCGAGCCGGGCTGGCGTCGATCGCCGGCACGACGCTGGCGATGGGGTGGGCGGACGGATTCGCGCCGAGGGTGGCGCTGCGGGCCCTCGCCGGGGTCGCGAGCGCCTGGGCGCTGATCGCCGTGTCGGCGTCGTGCCTCGGGCGGCTCGCCGCCGCGGGGCGACCGTCGCTCGGCGGCGTGGTGTTCGCCGGAGTCGGCGCCGGCATCGCGGTCGCGGGAGGCGTCTGTCTCGTCGTCATGGAGCGGGGCGGCGGCGCGGACGAGGCGTGGGTCGCGCTGGGGGTCCTCTCGCTCGTCGCGACCGCCTGGATCTGGCCGATGTTCGGGGCGACCGGCGGCGCGCGGCCCGGGCCGCCTCCGCCCGCCCCGCCGCGGTGGACGCGCACGGAGGCGCGGCTCGTCGCGTGCTACGGCGCCTGGGGCTTCGGCTACATCGTCCCGGCGACGTTCCTGCCGGCGATGGCGCGGCAGCTCGCCGGCGATCCCGCGCTCTTCGGCTGGGCCTGGCCGGTCTTCGGCATCGCGTCGGTCGCCGCGACGCTGGCCGCCGGCGCGTGCGCCTGGCGGATCGGCCCCCGGCGGCTGTGGAGGTGGAGCCAGGCCACGATGGCGACCGGCGCCCTGGCGCCGGTGGTCTGGCCCGGGCTCCCGGCCATCATGGCGGCCGCCCTCCTGGTCGGCGGCACGTTCATGGTCAACACGATGGCCGGCATGCAGGAGGCGCGACGGCTCCACGGCGAGCGAGCGACGGCGTTGATGGCGGCGATGACGGCCGCCTTCGCGCTCGGGCAGGTCGCGGGCCCGCTCGTCGTCGGCGTCCTGCCCGGCCCGGGACTCGACGAGGCGCTCGTCGTGGCGTCGGTCGTGCTGCTCGCCGGCGCCTGGGCGCTCCATGACGACCGATCCGCCATCCGCGGCGATCGACACGGACACCGGCCCGTCACGACCGAAGGAGGTCGAGGATGACCGATCGCCTTCCGCCCATGAGGCCCGAGGAGATGACCGAGGCGCAGCGGGCGGCCGCGGACGAGCTGGCCGCCGGTCGCCGCGGCGGCGTCCGGGGGCCGTTCGTGGCGCTCCTGCGGAGCCCCGAGCTGATGAGGCGCCTGCGGCCGGTGGGCGACTACGTCCGCTTCGAGACCGTGATCGAGGCGAGGATCGGCGAGCTGCTCGTCCTGCTCGTCGCGCGGGAATGGACGCAGCAGTACGAGTGGGCGGTCCACCACCCGCTGGCCCTGCAGGCGGGACTGGCGCGCGAGACGCTGGCCGCGCTCGCCGACGGCCGTCGCCCGCCGGCGATGTCCGACGACGAGGAGGCGGCCTACGAGCTCGCCGCCGAGCTGCTGCGGACGCGCGGGGTCAGCGACGAGACCTACCGGCGTGCGCTGGCTCGCTTCGGCGAGCAGGGCGTGGTCGAGATCGTGGGCATCCTCGGGTACTTCACCGCGATGTCGATGATCCTCAACGTCGCCCGCACGCCGCCGCCGGCCGCCGCCGCCGTCCCCTTGCCGGCGCTTCCCCGCTGACCGGGGGCGCCGGCGATCAGCGGGCGCGCTTCGCCGCCGGTCGCGACCGCGCGCCGCGCGCCCGGCGCGAGCGCCGCAGCGTCACCGCGGTCCCGGGCACGCGGGTCGCGCAGTGGCGGCAGAAGTACCGCAGGGCGACCTCGTGGCCGCAGTCGGCGTGGACCACGGCGGACTGCCGGTGGACGTGGCGCGAGCCCCACGTCGCCAGCGCCGCGATCACCACGCCCAGCTCCCGGCCCCGGTCCGTGAGCGTGTACTCGGCGCGCGGCGGGTGCTCCGAGTAGAGCCGCCGCGTGACCAGCCCGTGCTCCTCCATCAGCTTGAGCCGCCCGGAGAGCAGGGCGGGCGCGATGCCGGGGAGCGAGGCGTGGAAGTCCTGGAACTTCCGCGGGCCGGCGAGGAGGTCGCGGACGATGAGGAGCGTCCAGCGCTCGCCCACCACCTCCAGCGTCCGGGCGACGGGGCAGGCCTGGCCGTAGCGCTTGCGCGGCATGGGCCGAGGATAGCGGCCGGCGCGCCCGTTGACAAGAAACCATAGTCACTATATTTTCTGTAGCGACATGCCGCCCGCCGCCGCGCTCCCCGCCGCCGCGCCGCCGCCGGCCGCTCCCACCCGGGCGCTCCTGGACGGCGCCATCGTGCCCACGCTCCTGCGCCTGGCCGCGCCCGGCGTGGCGGTGATGATGGTGCAGGCGCTCATCAGCACCTCGGACGCCTTCTGGATCGGACGGCTCGGGCCCGAGGCGCTGGCCGGCGTCTCGCTGGTCTTCCCGCTCGTCATGCTCATGCAGACGATGTCCGCGGGCGGGATGGGCGGCGGCGTCGCCTCGGCGGTGGCCCGCGCGCTCGGCGCCGGGCGGCGCGACGACGCCGGCGCCCTGGCCGTGCACGCGGTCGCGATCGCCCTCGTCATGGGCGCCGTCTTCACCGTGGGCGCGCTCGTGGGCGGGCCGGCCGCGTACCGGGCCATGGGCGGTCGCGACGGCGCGCTGGAGGCGGCGCGGGCGTACTCGACCGTCGTCTTCGCGGGCGCGTGCCTGCCGTGGCTCTTCAACACGCTCGCCAGCGTCGTCAGGGGCACCGGCAACATGGCCGTGCCCGCGCTGACGATGGCGGCGACGGGGGCGCTCCAGCTCCTCCTGTGCCCCGTCCTCGTCCTCGGGCTCGCGGGCGCGCCCGCGCTCGGCATCACGGGCGCCGGAGCGGCCACGGTCGTCGCGTTCGGCGTCGGCTGCGCCATCCTCACCGCCTTCCTCCGATCGCCGCGGAGCCTCGTGAGCCCGGTCCTGCGCGGCTTCCGTCCCCGCGCCAGGCTCTTCGCCGACATCCTGCGCGTGGGCGCGCCGGCCGCGCTGAACACCGTGCTGACCAACCTCACGATCGTCGTGGTCACCGGCCTCGTCGGCACCTTCGGCACCGCGGCGCTCGCGGGCTACGGGATGGGGGCGCGCCTGGAATATCTCCTGATTCCCCTGGTCTTCGGCTTCGGGAGCGCGCTCGTGACGATGGTGGGCACCAGCGTCGGCGCCGGCAGGCTGGCCAGGGCCGAGCGCGTGGCGTGGACCGGCGCCGCGCTTGCGGGCGCGGTCACCGGCGGGATCGGGCTGGGCGCCGCGCTCGCCCCCGCCGCCTGGATGGGGCTCTTCACGACCGACCCCGCCGTGCTCGACGCCGGCGCGACGTATCTGCGGATCGTCGGGCCGTCCCACGGCTTCTTCGGCGTCGGCCTCGCGCTCTACTTCGCCTCTCAGGGCGCCGGACGCGTGGCGTGGCCGCTCGCCGCGGGCGCTCTGCGGTTCGGCATCGCGGCGGGCGGCGGCTGGCTCGTCACCCACCTGCTCGGGGGCGGTCTTCCCGCGCTCTTCGCCGTCATGGCGCTCGCCTTCGTGGCCTTCGGCGGGACGATCGCGCTCGCCGTCCGGCGCGGCGCGTGGCGTGTGCGGCGCTGACGGCGCGATCCACGGAGGTCCCATGGCGACGATGCTCGAGGCGATCCGACGCGTTCAGCGAGGCGAGGCGCCGCCACCGCCGGCGGCGACGCTGATCGGCTTCACGCTGCGCGAGGTCGACCCCGGCCGGGCGGTCGTCGAGCTGCACGCCGACCGGCGGCACGCGAACCCGATGGGGACGGTCCATGGCGGCATCCTCTGCGACGTCGCGGACGCGGCGATGGGCATCGCGTACGCGTCCACGCTCGAGGACGGCGAGACGTTCACCACGCTCGAGCTGAAGATCAACTTCCTGAAGCCCGTGCGGGCGGGGAGGCTCGTGGCGACGGGCTCCGTGGTGAAGGGCGGGCGCACCGTGGGCCTCGTCGAGTGCGACGTGGTGGACGATGGCGGCAGCCTCGTGGCCCGCGCGACCAGCACCTGCATGACGCTCCGGGGCGCCCAGGCGGAGGGCCGCTCGGGGCTCTGATCCGCCGTCCGGCGGGCCCGCCTCACCCCCGCCACTGGCGGTCGAGGCCGCGGTACTGGATGGCCTCGGCGACGTGCTCGGCGGCGATCGTCTCGGCGCCGGCGAGGTCGGCGATCGTGCGCGCGACCTTCAGCACGCGGTCGTGACCGCGCGCCGAGAGGCCGAGCCGCGTGATCGCCGCCTCGAGCAGCCGGGCGGCTTCCGGCGATGGGACACAGTGACGGCGCACCTGGCGCGCCGACATGGCGGCGTTGGAGCCGGCGTTCGAGCCGCGGAAGCGGCCGCGCTGCTGGTCGCGGGCCGCGACGACGCGCGCGCGGACGGCCGCCGACGACTCGCCGGGCGCGACGGCGGCGATCTCGCCGGCCGGGATGGCGGGCAGCTCCACCTGGAGGTCGATGCGGTCGAGCAGCGGCCGCGACAGCCGCCCCAGGTAGCGGGCGCGCTCCGACGGCGTGCAGACGCAGGCGTCGAGCGACGGGCACCCGCGCCGGCAGGGGTTGGCGGCGGCGATGAGCTGGAACCGGGCGGGGAAGTCGGCGGCGCCGGCGGCGCGGACGATGCCCACACGCCCGTCTTCGAGCGGCTGGCGGAGCGACTCGAGCACGTGCTGGGGAAACTCCGGCAGCTCGTCCATGAAGAGCACGCCGAGGTGGGCGAGCGTCACCTCGCCGGGGTGAGGGGGCGTCCCGCCCCCGACGAGGCCGGCCACGGTGACCGTGTGGTGCGGCGCGCGGAACGGTCGCCTGCGCAGCAGGCCGGCCCGCGGCCCCAGAAGCCCGCCGACGCTCCAGATCGTCGAGACCTCGATCATCTCCTCGGCCGTCATCGGCGGCAGGATCCCGATCAGCCGCCTGGCGAGCATCGTCTTGCCGCCCCCCGGCGGGCCCACGAAGAGCACGTTGTGAGCCCCCGCCGCGGCGATCTCGAGCGCCCGTCGAGCGTGGAGCTGACCCCGCACGTCGGCCAGGTCCGGCTCGTCGCCGTGCTCCTCGGACGTCTCCAGCGGCTCCGGCGGCGGCGCGGGCTCGACGGTCCCGTTGAGGAGGCCGACGGCCTCGGCCAGCGTGTGGGCGGCGAGCACGCGGAGGCCGGCGATGGCGTGAGCCTCGCCGGCGTTGGCGACGGGCGTGAGGAGCGCCCGGATGCGCTGGCGCTTGCAGGCGAGGGCGACGGCGAGGACGCCGCGGACGGGCTGGATCTCCCCGCCGAGCGCCAGCTCGCCGACGACGGCGAAGGGCGGGTCGGAGGTCTGCTTGACGACGCCGGTGGCCTTGAGGATGCCGAGGGCGATGGGGAGGTCGAAGGAGGCGCCCTCCTTGCGTATGTCGGCGGGGGCGAGGTTCACGGTGACGCGGTCGCCGGGGAAGGGGAAGCCGGCGTTCTTGATGGCGCTGCGGACGCGCTCTCGGCTCTCGCGGACGGCCGAGTCGGGCAGGCCCACGGTGTTGAACGCGGGCAGGCCGCCGGAGACGTCGACCTCGACGCGGACGAGGACCGCCTCGACGCCGACGAGGGCGGCCGACAGGATCGTCGCGAGCATGGGCGGGATTCTTCGGTCGCCCGCCGGGCCGGTCAATGTCGCGAGTTGGATACCGCGGCGACCCACCCTGGACACCGCGGCCACGCGGCGCGGCCGGGTGGCCGCCGCCGACCGGGGAGTTGCTGGGCACGGACCGTGCCGGCCGGGGTCGCGTCGACTCCGCCCCGCCACGGTGCTAAAGTGCTGGCGCCGTGGAGCGGGAGCTTCGCGCGGTGGAGGGGGCCGGCGCGGCACGCGTCGCCCGTCCCGTCATCCTGGTCGTCGACGACGACGCCGGGCTGCGGGAGTCGTTCCGGCTGATCCTGGAGGACGACTACCTCCTGGTGGACGCGGTCGACGGCCGCCAGGCGCTCGAGATCGTCCAGTCCCGGCCCGTCGACCTGGTCCTCCTCGACATCCGCCTGCCCGAGATGGACGGCATCGAGGTCCTCGAGCGCGTCAAGGCGATCGACGACTCGATCGAGGTGATCCTGGTCACCGCCGTGAAGACGGTCAAGACCGCCGTCGCCGCGATGAAGCTCGGCGCCTTCGACTACGTCACGAAGCCCTTCGAGGAGGAGGAGATCCTCTCGCTCGTCCGCCGGGCGCTGGAGCGCCGGGCCCTGGAGCGCGAGGTGACGTTCCTGCGCTCCGAGCTGGAGCGCCGCCACGACTTCGACGCGCTCGTGGGCCAGCACCCGGACATGCAGCGGCTCTACCGCCTGATCGCCCAGGTCGCCCGCACGTCGACGACGGTCCTCGTCACCGGCGAGAGCGGCACGGGCAAGGAGCTGATCGCTCGGGCCATCCATCGCCAGGGGCCGCGGCGCGACCGGCCGTTCGTCCCCGTCAACCCGGCGGCGCTCACCGAGACGCTGCTCGAGTCGGAGCTGTTCGGCCACGAGAAGGGGGCGTTCACGGGCGCCTGGCAGCGCAAGCTGGGGCGCTTCGAGCTGGCGCAGGACGGCACGCTCTTCCTCGACGAGATCAGCTCGCTGCGGCTCGGCCTTCAGGCGAAGCTGCTGCGGGTGCTCCAGGAGCGCGAGTTCGAGCGGGTGGGCGGCACGCGTCCGGTGCGGCTCGACGCCCGCGTGATCGTGGCCACGAACGTCGACCTCAAGAAGGCCGTCGCGGCCGGCGCCTTCCGGGAGGACCTCTACTACCGCCTGGCCGTGATGCCGATCGCCGTCCCGCCCCTCCGCGAGCGCCGGGAGGACATCCCCCTGCTGGTCCGGCACTTCGTGAAGCGCTACGGCCAGGAGTTGAACCGCCGGGTCGAGGGGCTGACGCCGGAGGCCCTGGCGGCCCTCATGGACCACTCGTGGCCCGGCAACGTCCGCGAGCTCCAGAACGTGATCGAGCGCCTCGTGGGGGTGGCCGAGGGTCCCTGGATCGGCGTGGACGCGCTCCCGCTCGACCTGCTCATCCCGGACGCGAGGCGGGTCCCTTGCGACACCGGCTCGCTCCATCTCAACGAGGCGAGCGACGAGTTCGAGCGCCAGATCGCGCTGCGGGTGCTGGAGCGCGTCCGCTGGAACGTGAGCGAGGCGGCCCGCATCCTCGGCGTCCACCGCAACTCGCTCAAGGCCAAGGTCGCGCGATGGGGCCTGAGGCGTCCAGGTAACAGTGCGTAGCGCACGGTCGCTGGCCATCGCCGGCCAGCCCCTGTGCACATCGACGAAACGCGCGCCCCCATCGTGACTTACCTCCGGCCGAGCCCCCCTCGCGACGCCGGCCTGGCCAGCCGCAGTGCACCCGCGCCGTCCGAGGCCCGCCGCGCCCGCTCGCGAAGTGCCCGTCGGCGCACGCGTTCTTCCCGCGATCGCCCGCTCCTGCGCTGGCGGGCGGCTTGCTCTAGGCTCTCCACTCGAACGGCGGAACCCGGTCACCGGGACGAGCAACCGCCGAAGGGGGAGAGCCATGGTGAAGGTGTGGGCCACGATCGTCGTCCTCGCAGCGTTCCTGCTCGCCGCTCCCGTGATCGAGTCCGGCACGGCCGAGACCCAGTTCTTCCAGGCCATCGGCACGGCGGACGGCGGGGGCGGCGGCGCCTAGCGTCGTCGACCTCGTGGAGCCCGGGATGGTGACGGGCTCCGGGCGGGGGAAGGGGGGCGCACGCCTCCCTTCCCTGTTGCTCCTCGCGACGATCGCGCTCGTCGCGCCGGGCCCGCCGCTCGCCGTCCAGACCGCGCGGGGCGACGGCGCCGTGTACCGCCGGCCGCTCGGCAACGAGCCGGCCACCCTCGATCCGGCGCGCATCAGCGACATCTACAGCCGCGCCGTCTCGCAGCAGCTCTTCGACGGCCTGGTGCAGTTCGACCAGACCCTCACGGTGACGCCGGCGCTGGCGCAGTTCTGGCGCGGCTCCCGCGACGGGCTCACGTGGACGTTCACGCTCAGGAAGGGGCTGAAGTTCCACCACGGCCGCGAGGTGACGGCCGACGACGTCGTGTACTCGTTCACGCGGATCCTCGACCCGAAGACGCGCTCCGGCGCCGCCGACGCCTTCTCGATGATCGAGGGGGCCCGGGAGTACCGCGAGGGCAAGGCGTCGCACGTGTCGGGGCTCGCCGTCCTCGACCGCCACACGGTGCGGATCACGCTGACCGAGGCGCAGGGCCCGTTCGTGGCCGCGCTCGCCGTGGGTCACGCCAAGATCGTCCCGCGCGAGGTCGTCGAGGAGCGCGGCGAGGCGTTCGGGCGGCAGCCCGTCGGCACGGGGCCCTTCCGCTTCGAGCGGTGGGAGCGCGGGAAGGAGATCGTGCTCGCCGCCAATCCCGACTACCACGCCGGCGCGCCGAAGCTGTCCCGCCTCGTGTACCGCATCTTCCCCGGGGAGCCGTTCGACCTGATGTACGAGGAGTTCACGAAGGGCCACCTCGAGGACACGCCGATCCCGACCCAGGAGTACCGGCGCATCGTGACGAGCGACAGGCACCTCTACGTCCGCCGCCCGATGCTCAGCGTGCGCTTCTACGGGTTCAACACGCGGATCAGGCCGCTCGACGACCGCCGCGTCCGCCAGGCGATCGTCCACGCCGTGGACCGCGAGGGGCTCATCGAGGAGGTCTTCCTCGGGCGCTACACGCCGGCCCGCGGCATCGTGCCGCCCGGGACGCAGGGGTTCAACCCGAGGCTCCGCGGCCATCCCTACGACCCCGACAGGGCGCGCGAGCTGCTCGCGGCGGCGGGGTACCCCGGAGGGCGCGGGCTGCCGCCGATCGCCATCTGGTCGAGCGTGAAGCTCGAGCGGGTCGTGCGGGAGCACGAGCACATCGTCCGGTACCTGAAGGCCGTCGGGATCCAGGCGGAGGTCCACTACCTGACCGACTGGCCGGCCTTCTCCCGGCGGCTGGCCGACGGCACGCTGCCGGTGTTCCTCTACGCGTGGTTCGCCGACGTCCCCGATCCCGACAACTTCCTCACCAAGCTGTTCGCCTCCCACAGCTCCCGGAACTACTTCGGCTACGCCAACCGGGCGGTGGACGACCTGCTCCGGCAGGCGCAGCGCGAGCGCGACGCCCAGCGGCGCGTCGAGCTGCACCGCCGCGCGGAGGAGATGATCCTCGACGACGCGCCGCTCATGCCGGTGCTGCACTACACCTACGAGCGGCTGTTCCAGCCCTACGTCCGCGACGTCGAGGTCAGCGGGCTCGGCGATCCCTACATCCCGCTCCGCAAGGTCTGGATCGAGGGGAAGCCGTGAAGCCCACGTGGCGGCTGCCGGTCGTCCGCTCGCTCCGGGCCCGGCTCCTGTGGGGCACGGCGCTCGTCCTCACCGTCGTGATGGCCACGGTCATGGCGGTCGTCGAGCGCCGCCAGAGCGACGCGATCGTCGCCGAGGTCGAGCGGCGCGGCGAGGTGCTCGCCCGCAACCTGGCGGCGATCTCGTACGGGCCGCTGCTGCTCTACAACTTCACGGCGCTCGAGCAGAACGTGGCGCGCGTCGCGGCCGAGGCCGACGTCGTGTACGCGATGGTCCTCGACGCCGACGGCAAGGTCGCCGCGCACAGCCGCCGGCCCGAGCGCGTCGGCTCGATCCTCGCGGGGCCCGTCCACGAGCAGGCCGCCGCCACCGCCGCCCCGCTCACGCAGGAGACGGTGCTGCCCTCCACCGGCGAGGCCATCTACGACTTCTCGGTCCCGGTCTTCGCCGACCAGCAGAAGTGGGGGACCGTGCGGGTGGGCCTCTCCAAGCGCCGCATGGAGGAGGAGATCCGCCGGACGCGGCTCGAGCTGGCCGCGCTCGCCCTCGTCACGCTGCTGCTCGGCGGCGGGGCGGCGGCGCTCGTCGCGCGCCGCATCGCCGACCCGGTGCGCGAGCTCGAGGCGCGCGCCGCCGCCATCGCGCGCGGAGAGCTGAACCAGCGGATCGAGCCCTCGACCGCCGACGAGATCGGTCGCCTCGCCGTGGCCTTCAACCACATGGCGGCCCAGCTCTTCCAGCAGCGCGCCGCGCTCGAGGAGGTCCACGCCGAGCTGACGCGACGCTTCGAGGAGCTGGCCGACGTGAAGGGGTACACCGACAGCATCCTGGCGTCGGTCACCAGCGGCATCGTCACGGTGGACCTCGACGGCCGCGTCGTCACCCTGAACCCGGCGGCCGAGCTGCTGACGGGGTTCTTCTCGGGGGAGGCGGTGGGCCGCTACTGCACGGAGGTCTTCGCGGGGACGCCCGAGCTGGGCGAGATCCTGATGGAGACGCTGGCCAGCCGGGCCCCCATCGCCAACGTGCAGCTGGCGCTCCGCCGGCGAACGGGCGCGACGCTGCCGGTCGAGCTGAGCACGGCGCCGCTCGGGGGCGCGGACGGCAAGGAGCTCGGCGTCGTCGCCGTGTTCCGTGACCTCACCACGGTCCGCCAGCTCGAGAGCCAGCTCCGCCGCTCCGACCGCCTCGCCGCGCTCGGCACGATGGCGGCCGGCCTCGCCCACGAGATCAAGAACCCGCTGACGTCGCTGCTGACGTTCACCCGGCACCTGGGCCGGCGGTTCGACGACGAGCGCTTCCGCGAGAAGTTCACGAGCGTGGTGCCCCAGGAGCTGGAGCGGATCAACGAGATCGTGGAGCGCCTCCTCCAGCTCGCGCGTCCGGCGCGACTCACGTTCACGCTCGTCCGGGTGCCGGCGCTGGTCGAGCGCGTGGCGGATCTCCACGCCAGCGACCTCGAGACGCGCCACGTCACGGTGAGGCGGGAGTTCGCGCGCGACGTGCCGCCGATCCAGGCCGACGAGAAGGCGCTGTACCGGGCGCTCGTCAACGTCGTCAGGAACGCGCTCGACGCCATGCCCGCCGGCGGGCGGCTCACGCTGCGCGTCTTCTCGCGGGAGGGCGCCGAGGGGTGGCGCGGGCGCCGCCGCCCCGCCCACCACCGGGTGATCGTGGAGGTCGAGGACACGGGGGGCGGCATCGCGCCCGCCGACGCCGAGCGCGTCTTCAACCCGTTCTTCACCACCAAGGAGACGGGGACCGGGCTCGGGCTCGCCCTGACCCACAAGATCATCGAGGACCACGGGGGCAGCATCGACTTCCGGAGCGCGCCGGGCGCCGGGACCGTGTTCCGGATCGTGCTGCCGCTGCTGCCCGAGCCGCGCGTGGAGACCCTGGACGATGGCGACGACGCCTGAGCGCGCGCCGATGATCGAGCGCGACCCCCTCGACGGCACCGAGACGGTCCTCGTCGTCGAGGACGAGCGCCCGGTGCGGGAGCTCATCCGGGACGTGCTGTGGCTCCACGGCTACACGGTGCTCGAGGCCGGCGACGGCGCCGAGGCCATCGCCGTCGCGGACGCCCACTCCGGCCCCATCCACCTGCTGATCGTGGACGTCGTCATGACCGGGACGGCGGCCGCCGACGTCGTCGAGCACGTGCGGGCGGCGCGGCCGGACATCCGCGTGCTGCGCGTCTCCGGCCACCCCGACGACCTGCTGCGGGAGCACGGCGTCCTGGGCACGGACCCGCACTTCCTCCAGAAGCCGTTCACGGTCGACGCGCTGGCGCGGAAGGTGCGCGAGGTGCTCGACGGGCCGCCCGGCGGGTGAGCGCGCTCAGCGGTTGAGCGCGCGGCGGGCGAAGCCCAGCAGCCCCTGCGGGACGAAGATCACCATCAGCGTGAAGATGATCCCCACCGGGATCAGGTAGTACTCGGTGAAGAAGCGCGAGAACCCCTCGCGCAGCAGGAAGAAGAAGGCGGCGCCGGCGACGGGCCCCACCAGCGTCCCCATCCCCCCCATCACGTTGAAGATGACCACCTCGCCCGAGATCAGGAAGAAGACGAAGTCCGGGGCCGCGAACCGGTTCTGCAGCGCGTAGAGCACGCCCGCGAGCCCGGCGAAGAGCCCCGACAGCATCACGGCGACGATCTTGTAGCGCTCCACCGGGTAGCCGATGGCCCGCGTGCGGGCCTCGTTCTCCCGGATCGACTGCAGCACCATCCCGAACGGCGACTGGGTGACGCGCCGGAGGATCAGGTACGACGCCGCCACGACCGCGAGCACGAACCAGTGCAGGGTGACCGGCGTGAACGGCTGCGACCAGACGAACGGGATCGACAGCGGCGGCTGGCGGAAGGTCAGCCCGTTCTCGCCGCCGGTGACCTCCGTCCACGTGAAGATGATGACGTAGAAGATCTGGGAGAAGACCAGCGTGGTGATCGAGAAGTAGATGTCGCGCAGCCGGGTGGCGAAGAACGCGACGAAGACCGCCACCGCGGCGGCGCCCACGAGGCCGTAGACGATCGCCAGCCAGAGGTTCGGCGGCCGGACGGTGAGCAGCGCGGCGGCCGCCCCGTACATGCCGAGGCCGAAGAACGCCGAGTGGCCGAAGGACACCATCCCCGTGTAGCCGATGAGGATGTCCGACGACATCGCGAGCAGGCCCCAGATGAGGATCTCCGTGACGAAGCGCCGCCAGAACTCCGGCAGCACGAACGGCGCCACGGCGAGGACGGCCAGGACGACCACGAACCCCGTCCAGTACGCGGTGAGGTTGCGCTGCGTCATCGCGGGGCGATCACTTCGGCGTGGGGACGAACAGCCCGGTCGGCCGGATCAGCAGCGTGAGGATCAGGACCACGAACGAGACGATGACGGCCTGGGCCGGGCTCACCCAGATCGAGGCGAACGCCTCGAGGAGGCTGATGAAGATCGCGGCCAGGATCGAGCCCCCGAGGTTCCCCATCCCGCCCACGACCACGACGATGAACGCCCGCAGGATCAGGTCCAGACCCATCGCGTGGTTGACGCCGACGAGCGGGCCGAAGAGCACGCCGCTGGCGGCCGCCATCGCGGCGCCGATGGCGAAGACCGCGGTGTGGACCCACGGCACGGGGATGCCCATCGCGGACGCCATCACGCGGTCCTGGGTCGTGGCGCGGATCCAGATCCCGTACTTGCCGTACTTCATGAAGAGGTAGAGCCCGCCGATGATCGCCGCCGACAGGACCGCGATCACGATGCGGTAGTACGGGTAGTCGAGGTGGAAGAGGCGGAAGTGGCCGGTGAACGGCTCCTGGATCTTCCGCGCCACCGGCCCGAACTGCCACAGCGCGTAGTTCTGGAGCACGAGCGAGATCCCGAACGTCGCCAGGATCGTCGTCAGCGGATCGCGGCCGAGCAGCGGCCGGAGCGCCACCACCTGGAGCGCCGCCCCGAGCAGGCCGATGATCAGGCACGCGAGCAGCAGCGCGAGCCAGAAGTTGCCCGTGGTGGCGAGCGTGATGACGCCCATGTACGCCCCCAGCATGAACAGCTCGCCGTGGGCGAAGTTCACGACGTCCATGATCCCGAAGATCAGCGTGAGGCCGGAGGCCACCAGCGCCAGGATCATGCCGCTCACGATCCCGTTGATGGCCTGGATGAGGATCTGGTCGATGGGGATCATGGGGTCAGACGCCGAGGTACTGGTGGACGATCGCGGGGTTCCGGCGCAGCTCGGCGGCGGGGCCGTGGTGTCGCACCGTGCCCTTCTCCATGATGTAGACGCGGTCGCAGACCTCGAGCGTCATGGGGACGTTCTGCTCCACGAGCAGGATCGCGACCCCGTCGCGGTGGAGGACGTTGATGATCTCCCGGATCTGGCTGACCATCCGGGGCATCAGCCCCTCGGTCGGCTCGTCCAGCAGGACGATCTTGGGCTCCAGCATCATCGCCCGCGCGATGGCGAGCATCTGCTGCTCGCCGCCGGAGAGCGTGCCGCCGGCCTGGTTCCGGCGCTCGCGGAGGACGGGAAAGCTCGCGTAGACCTTCTCGAGCAGCTCGGTCCGGCGCGCCTCGGCGACGTCCGGCCGGTCGAGGCCCGTCCGGAGGTTCTCGAGGACGGTGAGGAGCCTGAAGATCCGCCGGTCCTCGGGGACGTAGCCCAGCCCGATCCGGGCGAGCCGGTGGGGCGCCTGCCCGGTGATGTCGCGGCCCTCGAACGTGATCCGGCCCTCCGACGGGCGCACGAGGCCCATGATCGTCTTCAGCGTCGTGCTCTTGCCGACGCCGTTGCGGCCGAGCAGCCCCACGACCTCGCCGCGCTCGACGCGGATCGAGACGCCGTGGAGGATGTGGGACTTGCCGTAGTGGCTGTGGACGCCCTCGAGGCTCAGCATCAGGTCTTGAGGTAGACCTCCTGCACCCGGGTGTTCGCCTGGATGTCGGCGGGCGTGCCCTCGGCGAGCACCTCGCCGTAGTGCAGGACCGTGATCGTGCGCCCGAGCCCCATCACCACCTCCATGTCGTGCTCGACGATGAGGATGGTGAGGTTGGCCGCGATCCGCCGCACCAGCTCCACCGTGGCGTGGGTCTCGCCCACCGACATGCCGGCCGTCGGCTCGTCCAGGCACAGGAGCTTCGGCTCCGTCGCGAGCGCGATGGCGATCTCCAGCGTCCGCTGCTCGCCGTGGGAGAGGTTGGCGGCCAGCTCGTCCTCCTTGTCGACGAGGCCGACGCTGGCGAGCACCTCGCGGGCGCGGTCGAGGACGTCGGTGTAGGCGAGGTGGTGGCGGAGGAGGCTCCAGTTGTGGTGCCGCGACTGCGCGGCGACCCGGACGTTCTCCAGCACGGTGGCGCCGGGCAGGATGTTGGTGATCTGGTACGAGCGCGCGATGCCGAGCCGCGAGATCTGGTCCGGGGGCAGACCGGCGATGTCCCGGCCGTCGAAGACGATGCGCCCCGACGTGGGCCGGAGCACGCCCGTCACGCAGTTGAAGAACGTCGACTTGCCGGCGCCGTTGGGGCCGATGATGGCCCGGATCTCGCCGGGCTGGACGCTGATGTCGACGTTGCTGAGCGCCGTCAACCCGCCGAACCGCACCGTCAGCCCCTCGGTGCGGAGGATGGGGGCGCCGCCCCGGCCCGCGCGGGCCGGGGCGGCGGCGCTACCGGCAGGGGCGGTCACGCTAGGCGAACTTGCAGGCCGGCGGGAACATCGTCTTCTCCTTCGGGACGACTTCCACGATCCGGTGCTTGCCCCCCTTGATCTCGAAGATGAACTCTCGGAGGAAGGCCTGGTGGTCCTCCCTGCGCAGGGTCTTGTCGCCCTGCGGGAAGTCGTCGCCCTCCTTCATCTCGAGCCCTTCGAGCGCCGCGATCAGCTTCGGGGTGTCCTGCCGGCCCTGGAAGCCCGACTTCTGGATCCCGAGCTTCAGCGCGTTCATGGCCTCGAAGTTCGACTGCACGTACCGGTCGGGCAGCGGGCCCGACGGGTCGATCTGCTTCAGGCGCGCCACGGCCTCGTCGAAGAACTTCTTGTGGGCCGGGGTGTTGAGCGGCGCGTCCATGACCGGGATGTAGCGGTTGATCCCGATGAAGCCCTCGATCTTGTTGCCGAGGGCCGGCAGGTTGGTCGACTCCGCGATGGCGCCGTCGCCCGCCCACTTGTACTTGCGCGTGAGCCCCAGGTCGTACGCCTGGTTGCCGATCGTCACGCCGTCGCGACCGAAGAAGATGCCGAACAGGCCGTCGAAGTTGCCGCTGATCTTCGACAGGAACGGCGTCATGTCCGCGGTGCCGAGCGGGATGCCGGTGCCGCCGACGACCTCGCCGCCGGCCTTCTTGATCTGCTCGGCGTAGGCGTCGCGCGTCGCCTGGCCCCACGCGTAGTCCGCGTAGGCGATGTGCCACCGCTTGCCCATCTTGCCGACCAGGTACGGGGCGAAGGCCACGGCCTGCGCCGGCGCGTAGTCGAAGGGCCGGAACGTGTACTTGCTGCACTTGGTCGTGGTGATCGTCGTGTCCAGGCAGACGCCGATCATGTTGACGACCTTGTGCTCCTCGAACACGGGCATGCAGGCCAGGCAGACGTTCGAGAGGAAACCGCCCTGGTGGGCGTCGACCTGGTCCTCGACGAGGAGCTTCTCGGCCTTGCGCCGCCCGACGTCCGGCTTCGACTCGTAGTCGGCGATCACCAGCTCGATGGGCCGGCCGTTGATGCCGCCCGCCTTGTTGATCCTGTCGACGGCCATCTGGGTGCCGACCAGCGCGGTCTTGCCGCCGGCGGCGGCCGCGCCGCTCAGGGGCTGCAGCGTCCCGATCTTGTAGGGCTTCGCCTGGCCGAAGGCCTCGCGCCACGGGGACGGCACCAGCATCGTCGCGCCCACGGCGCCCGCGGCCGCGGCGGAGAGGCCGAGGAACCGCCGGCGCGTCGTCTTGCCGCTCCACCACATGTCCTTGGCCCAGGGTTCGTCCTGCCAGCGTTCCGCCATCGGTCGTCCTCCTTCGAGGTGCCCTCGCGGGCGAACAGGGGTGACGCGAATGGTAACCCTATCTACACGAAAATTCTCATCGATGCAACCGGCACGTGGGTTGCTCAGTTCCCGGGCGCATGACGTCCTGGACCGCGGCGACCATCGTCATCGTGCTGGTCACCGGCGCCGCCATCGCCTGGCTCGTGTGGTTCCTCGAGTCGAGGCGCCGGTCGAGGCGCCTGGCCGAGGACCTGGAGTCGCGGGTGAACGAGCGGCTGCGCCGGGAGCCGGGCCTGGGCGGGCTCGAGGTGGTCGCCACGGCGGGGACGCCGGTCCGGCGTGGCCCGGTGACGCTGGAGGTCGGCGGGGTGGTGCCGTCGGAGTCCGAGCGGAGGATGGCGCTCGCCGCCGCCCGGTGCGCCTCGGGCCCCGACGTCGGGGTCGTGGACGGCCTGAGGGTCGAGGCGGGCGCCCGCCGGCGCCCGGCCTAGCGGTCGAGCCCGGCGGCCTCCAGCGCCCGCCGGATCGCCGCGCGCTCGGCCGGGCTCACCGGCGTCAGCGGGGGCCGGACGTGGGCGGCCGGGATCCTGCCGAGGAGGACCAGCGCCTCCTTCATCCGGTTGTGCATGTCGACGAACGGCGGGGCGTAGAAGACGCGGACCAGCGGGTCGAGGCGGTCGTTGATCCGCCGGGCGGTCTCGACGTCGCCCTTCTGGCAGGCGGCGAACAGCTCGGCCTGCAGGTCGGCGGCCACGCTGCCCATCCCCGAGATCGAGCCGTCGGCACCGAGCAGGAAGCTCGCCATGAGCGACATGGTGAACGACGACAGCACGGCCACGGGCCGGCCCGTGGCCCGGAGCGCGCGCAGGTTGCGCTCGAAGGCGACGATGTCGTTCGACCAGTCCTTGACGCCCGCCACGTGGGGGATCTCGGCCAGCCGCGCGAGGGTCTCCGGCGAGTAGCCGATGCCGGAGGCCGGCGGGTACTCGAAGACGATGATCGGCAGGTCGGCCTTCTCGGCGATCTCGGAGAAGTGACGCACGGCCATGTCCGGCTTCTGCCGGGCGCCCCACATGAACAGGGTCGGCGGGAACACCAGCACGCCGGCCGCGCCGAGCGCCTTCGCGTCGCGCGCCAGCTCGACGGCCTCCTGCGTGCCGTCCGAGTAGACCCCGGCGACGATCGGACACTGGCCGGCGATCTCGTCCACGGCGATCGCCAGCGCGCGCTTGCGCTCCTCGCGCGAGAGCGACGACACCTCCGCGGCGTGCCCGTTGGCGACGATGCCGGTGACGCCCGGCGTGTCGGCCAGCCACCGGAGGTGGCGCCGGTAGGCCGGCTCGTCGATGGAGAGATCGGCGTCGAACGGCAGGATGTTGGCCGGCATCGTCCCGGAGAACCTGAGGGGCTGGGTCATGGTCGCGCTCCCGTGATCTCGTCGATGACCTGCTTCGAGGATACGACACGGCCGTAGGCGCGGCCAACGACGTCCAGGATCGCGCGCTGGACCTCGGGCCGGAGCGTGGCGACGGCGTCCTCGACGACCGCGATGCGGTACTCGCGGTTGAACGCGCCGACGACGGTGGCCAGGACGCACACGTCGGTCATCGTGCCGGTCACCACCAGGGTCGTCACGCCCCGCGCCCGGAGCGCGCCGTCCAGCGGCGTGCCGTTGAAGGCGTCGTACCAGTGCTTGCGCACGACGAGCTCCTCGGGGCGCGGCGCGAGGTCCGGGACCGTCTCGACGCTCGGGTCGCCCTCGAGGCAGTTCGACGACGGCACGCCGAAGCCCCTGGGCGCGCCGGGCGCGGCGCGCCTGTGCTCGGGATGCAGCGCGCCGACCAGGAGCGGCACGCGCTCCGAGTAGACGAACTCCGAGAAGACGACGGGGAGCCTCCGGCCGCGGAACGCCGCGAGCAGCGCCCGGATCGCCGGGATCGCGTCGCGCGCCGGGGGCACCTCGAGCGCCTCGCCGGGATCGAGGAAGCCCCGCTGCATGTCGACGACGAGCAGGGCCGTCCGCTCGGGATCGGGACGCAGCACGCGCTCGAAGAGCTCGCGCCGGTCGGCCATCACGCCCCTCCCGGGCGGCGCGCGGGCGCCTCCACGCGCGGCAGGATCTCCCGCGCGATCAGCTCCACCTGCTCGGGCTGGTAGCGGTAGGGGATCAGGATGATGCGATCGACCCCCGTCGCGGCGTGCTCGCGCAGCCGGGCCACGCAGTCGTCGACGCTGCCGTGGACGGCGTGGTCGATGGTCGACTCGCTCCACGCGGCCACGTCCCACTCCGTCTGGAGCCAGTGCCGCATCGCCGCCGCGGTCTCGTCGCGGGAGCGCCCGACGTAGATCGCGAGCTGGTTCGTGCCGCTGAGCGTGGCGGGGTCGCGCCCGGCCTCGCGGGCGAAGCGCACGATCTTCTCCCACGAGCGGCGGTAGCCGTCGGGCGTGTAGAAGTACGTGAGCCAGCCGTCCCCCATGCGCGCGACGCGGCGGAGGACGGCGTCGACGTAGCCCCCGATGAGCACCGGGGGCCGGGGCCGCTGGACGGGCCGGGGCCGCATCACGGCCTCGCGGAGGTCGAGCTCGTCGACCTTCAGCGTGACGCGGTCCTCCGTCCACAGCCGCGTGATGATCTCGAGGTTGCGCTCGAACAGCCGGCCGCGCTCCTTGAACGGCACGCCGACGGCGCCGAACTCGCGGGCGTACCAGCCGGCCGCCGCGCCGAGGATCAGGCGGCCGCCGGAGATCACGTCGAGCGTGGACAGCGCCTTGGCGGCGACGGTCGGGTTGCGGAGCGGCAGCACGAGGATCCCGGTGCCGAGCTTGATCCGGCGCGTGCGGGCGGCGAGGGCCGTCAGCGTCCCGATCGCGTCGAGGATGGGGAACGACGGCTCCACGCCGAGGATGACGTGGTCCCAGGCCCACAGCGATTCGAAGCCGAGCGCCTCGGCGCGCTCGGCGTAGGCGTAGAGCGCGCCGACGTCGGGCGTCGCCTGCGGGCCGACGAAGTTCTCGAGCGCGAGTCCCCAGTGCATGGCCCGGCGAGGGCCTCCACGGCCCCCTCCGCCACCTCCCTCCAGGATCGATCGCGCCGGCGGAGCCGGCGCGCGAGGCGCACGCTCGCCTGCGTGGCGGCGAACCCGCCCACCGCCGGACGGACGACGCTGCGGCGCCCCCGTCGTCCGCCGGAAGCCTGCCGCGCCGCTCAGCCGATGAAGCGGCGGTCCGGATCGAGCGCGCGCAGGATCTCCAGCTCGTCGGCCGCCGGCGGCCCGGTCGTCTCGAGGCGCTCGGCGCGACCGAGCGGGAACCCCGTGCTCGCCTGGATCTGCTCCAGCGTCACGCCGGGGTGCAGCGCCTCGACGCGCATGCGCCGCGTCTCGGGGTCGAAGCCGAGGAGGCCGAGCGTCGTCACCACGCGCGACACGCCGCCGAACCTGAGCCCCGCGCGCTCGCGGCTGCCGTCGCCGTCGAGCCAGCCCGGGCTGGTCACGAAGTCGACCCGCTTCACGAAGCGCCGGCGCTCGTGGGGCGTGACGATGATCACCTCGCGGCACAGCGACGCGATGTCGTTGGCGCCGCCGGTGCCCGGCAGCCTCACCTTCGGCCGCTCGTACTCGCCGATCACCGTCGTGTTCACGTTGCCGTGCTCGTCGATCTGGGCGCCGCCCATGAACCCCACGTCGAGGAACCCGCGCTGGGCGAGCAGGAAGACGTCGGTGATGCCCGGCAGCATCTGGGCCAGGCGGCCGGCGCGCATCTCGTTGGTCGAGATGGGCAGCCGCCCGGGCTCGATGCGCGGCCCCACGATGCCGCCCTCGATCACCATCGTGAGCCGGGGCGCGTGGCGCTGCTGCGCCAGCGCGGCGGCCAGCAGCGGGATGCCGACGCCGGCGAAGACCGTCGTGTCGTCGCGGAGCTGGCGCGACGCCATCACGGCGAGCAGCTCGGCGGCGGTGCAGCTCACGACGTCAGCTCGCGGGCGAAGCGCCGCTGGCGGGCCAGGCGCGCCCCGCCGAAGCGGTCCAGGTAGTCCGCGAAGGTCGCCGGCCGGGTCACGTAGAGGTCGAGGTACTCCTCGACGGCCGCCATGCCGCGCTCCACGATGGCGGCCGTGTACTCGCCGAAGTGCTCGAAGTCCGCCTCGTAGAGGCCGTAGCACTCGTGGGGGAACGATCCCCACGGCACGTGCACCAGCGCGTCCACGGCGAAGCCCGGGATCACCGTGCGGTCCGGGTGCCGGCGCGTCTCCTCCTCGGGGACGATCTCCTCGGCCGTCACGAGGACGGTCGCCGCGGCGCGGGCGATGTCGGCGTCCATGTGGGGGTAGCCGTCGATCTGGCAGTTGCCGAACCGGTCGGCCCGGTGGACGTGGAGGAGGGCGACGTCCGGGAAGAGCGCGGGCACCGCGGCGAGGGTCTCCCCCGTGTACGGGTCCTGCACGGTCCGGAGCCCGGTCGTGACGCCGAGGTCGGAGCCGACCATCGTGAGCGCCGGCAGGAACGGCACGCCCATGGCGCCGGCGCGCAGGCGGAGCCCGAGCGCCAGGTGGCTCCACTCCTCGAGGTAGACGCGCCCGCTCTCGACGTGCTCGCGCATCACCCGCGACACGCCCCACGGCAGGCCGATCGACATCCACGCCGTGACGACGCGGTCCACGCAGCCGGCGACCATCATGAGCTCGCCCTCGGTGCACGTCAGGTTGCGGACGAGGGTGAGGCGGCGGCGGCGCTGGCGGAGGATCTCGCGGACGAGCGCCATCGGCGTCCGGCTGAAGAGGCAGCCGCCGGCCGCGACGACGTCGCCGTCGCGCACGCGGGCCGCGGCGTCCTCGATGCTCGTGAGCTTCTCGCCGGCCGACTTGGGCTTGGCCTCCAGGCGCCGGCGCGCCGCGACGAAGTCCGGGGCGGCGGGCGTCAGCGCACGATCTCCCAGGCCGCCTGGTAGCGGTCGAGCGCGCGCCGCGTGTGCTCGTCCATCGGATGCTCGCGCTCGGGCACCTCCACGCGCTTGTCCTCGCCGCAGAGCGGGGTGGAGAAGTAGCGCTGGCCGGTGTCGTTGACCATCGTCACGATGGACGCGAGCTCCGGGTGCCGGCGGGCGAGCTTCAGCGCGGCGGCGACGTTGCAGCCCGTCGAGATGCCGCAGAAGATGCCCTCCTCGGCGGCCAGGCGCCGCGCCATCTCCACGGCCTCGCGGGTCGTCGTCGTGATCACGCCCGCGAGCTGCGAGACGTCGAGGTTCTCGGGGATGAAGCCGTCGCCGATGCCCTCGATGCCGTGCGGCCCCCAGGCGCGGCGCGACAGCAGCGCGCACTCGTCGGGCTCGACCGCGTACAGCCGGATGCGGTCGTCCTTCTCGCGGAGGAAGCGTCCCACGCCGGTGAGCGTGCCGCCGCTGCCCTGGGCGTCGACGAAGGCGCCGATGACGCCGCCGCACTGCTCCCAGATCTCCGGCCCCGTCGTGCGGTAGTGGGCGTCCACGTTGTCGGCGTTGGAGAACTGCCCGGGGACCCAGTAGCCCGCGGGGTCCCCGGCGCGGATCTGCTGCAGCCGGGCCAGCGCCAGGTCGACGTCGCTCTCGCCGCCGGGCGTGAAGACGAGATCCGCCCCGTACGCCCGCATGATCTTCTTGCGCTCGTCGCTCATGCCCTCGGGCATGACGATCGTGCAGCGGTAGCCCTTCACCGCGGCCACGAACGCGCACGCGATCCCGGCGTTGCCGGTCGAGCACTCGAGCACGCGCATGCCGGGCTTGAGGTCGCCGCGCGCCTCCGCGCGCTCGAACATGTGCAGGTAGATCCGGTCCTTGAGGCTGCCGCTGGGGCCGTACCACTCGACCTTCACGAGGATCGCGGGCTTCACGCCGGCGGTGACGCGGTCGAGCCGCACCATCGGCGTCCGCCCCACGGCGGCGGCGATGGAGGGCAGCGCCGTGCGGTAGGCGTCCCAGCGGATCGTCATGGGGCTGCCGATTGTACCAGACGCGGGCTGCGCCCACGGCCCGCGCGCCCGCTCCGTGATCCCGGATGGGGCCCGCCGCTCGGGCCGTGGAGGCGGCGTCGGTCGGCCGCCGGAAGCGGAGCCGGTCGTACGCGGCCCATGCGCCGATCGGCGGCACGCCGACGGCGACCGGCCAGCGCCGCCGCACGGTCAGCGGCAGGAACGTGGAGTCGACCACGGAGAGGGCGCTCAGCACCGCGACGTACGAGCCGAGCATCCCGGTCATGTGGGCGAACCACCACGCCTGCCGGTCGTCGGGCGGCCGGGCGAACCGGCGCGGCTCGCGCGCGGACAGCACCAGGCCGATCCCGCCCAGCCCGATCGCCACCGTGCCGAGGCGCTCCCACGGCTCGCCGGGCCGCAGGATGCCGAGCGCCACGAGCGCGGCGGCGGGCGCGGCCTCAGCCGCCCAGGTAGGCGCGGCGGACGTGGTCGTCGGCGGCCAGGGCGGGGGCGGCGCCCTCGAGCACGACGCGGCCGGTCTCCATCACGTAGCCGCGGTCGGCCATGGCCAGGGCGAGGTGGGCGTTCTGCTCGACCATCAGCACGGTCGTCCCCCGGCGCCGGATGTCGGCGATGATCGCGAACGTCGCCTCGACGATCGTGGGCGCGAGCCCCAGCGACGGCTCGTCGAAGAGGATGAGGCGGGGCCGCGCCATCAGCGCGCGGGCGATGGCGAGCATCTGCTGCTCGCCGCCGGAGAGCGTGCCGGCGACCTGCCGCCGGCGCTCGGCGAGGATCGGGAAGTGGGCGCACAGGCGATCCACGTCGCGCGCGACCTCCGCGCGGTCGCGGCGCACGTGGGCGCCCATCATGAGGTTCTCCAGCACGGTCATGTGGGGGAAGACGTGCCGGCCCTCCGGGCAGTGCGCGATGCCGGCCTCGAGGATCGACGCCGGCTCCGCGCCCTGGATCTCGCGGTCGTCGAGGACGATGCGGCCTCGCGTGGGGCGGAGCAGCCCCGAGATCGCGCGCAGCGTCGACGTCTTGCCGGCGCCGTTGGCGCCGATGAGGCAGACCAGCTCCCCCTCGCGGACCTCCAGGTCGAGGCCGTGCAGCACCTCGACGGGCCCGTAGGCCGCCCGCACGCCCTCGAGCCTCAGCATCGGCCCGGCGCGGGCCCGCGGGGGGCGCCGCCGGTGGAGCCCAGGTACGCGCGGACGACCTCCGGATCGGCCTGCACGCGCGAGGGCGGGCCCTCGGCGATGACACGGCCGCCGTTGAGCACGATCACCGTGTCGGAGATGCCCATGACGAGCCGCATGTCGTGCTCGACGACGAACACGGTGACGCCCTGCTCCCGGATCTTCCGGATCAGCCGGCTCACCGCCTCCTTCTCGGGCGCGGTCATGCCGGCGGCGGGCTCGTCGAGCAGCAGGATGCGGGGCCGCGCGGCGAGCGCCACCGCCAGCTCCACCAGGCGCTGCTCGCCGTACGGCAGCGCCCCGGCGACGTCGCGGCGGCGGGCCGCGAGCCCCACGAACTCGATGAGGGCCTCGGCCTCGGCGGCGAGCGCGCGCTCCTCGCGACGGACCCATCCCCGCCCCAGGAGCACGCTGGCCCACCCCGCGCGGCCGCGGAGGTGGAGGCCGATCAGCACGTTGTCGAGGACGGCGAGCGACGGGAACACGCTCGTCTTCTGGAAGGTGCGGACGACGCCGCGCGCGGCGATCTGCGAGGGCCGGAGCCCGGCGATCGCCTGGCCGTCCCACGAGACCGTGCCGCGCGTGGGTCTCAGGTAGCCCGTGATGGCGTTGAACGCCGTCGTCTTGCCGGCGCCGTTGGGCCCGATCAGGCTCGTGATGGTGTCCGGGCGGACCTCGAACGTGACCCCGCCGAGGGCCTCCACGCCGCCGAACCGGACCGCGAGGTCGCGGACGGCGAGCGTCACGGCAGCGGCGAGCGGGCCCCCGGCTCGAGCCGGGGCTCGCCGGCGCGCGGCGCCATCCGGGCGCGGAGCGCGGCGCCGACCGCGGGCACGATGCCGCGAGGCAGGAAGAAGACGAGCAGGATCAGGACCACGCCGTAGAGCACCATCTGCCACTGCCAGGCGACGACCTCGCGGAGCGCCTCCGGCAAGGCCGTGAACAGCACCGCGCCGACGACGGGCCCGGCCAGCGTGCCCTTGCCGCCGGCGACGACCATGATGACCATCGTCACGGTATAGGTGAAGAGGAACACCTCGGGGCTGACCAGCCGCGTGTAGTGGGCGTAGAGGCTGCCGGCCATGCCGGCCAGCGCCGCGCTGGTGACGGCGGCCACGGCCAGGTAGTGCACGGCGTCGATCCCGACCGACTCGGCGAGCGGCTCGTTCTCCCTGAGCGCCAGGAACGCGCGGCCGGTGCGGGAGCGGACGAGACGGCGGCAGACGAGCACGGCCAGCGCGGCGCCGGCGAGCACCAGGTAGTAGTAGGCGCTCTTGGTCCGGAACGACACCCCGAACAGCTCGGCGGCCGGCACGCCGGGCAGGCCCAGCGGTCCGTTCGTCAGCTCCATCCAGTTCACGCTCACGAGGCTGATGACGCCCGCGAAGGAGATCGTGACCAGCACGAAGTAGGCGCCGCGCACCTTGAACGCGAGCCGCCCGATCCCCCAGCCGGCGAGGCCGGACGCCGCGGCGGCGGCGACGAGGCCCGCGAGGAAGGGCCACTGGAGGCGCAGCGTGAGCAGCGCCGACGTGTAGGCGCCGATCCCGAAGAACGCCGCGTGGCCCAGGGACAGCTGGCCGGCGTAGCCCAGGAGCAGGTTCAGGCTGCAGGCGAGGATCGTGAAGATGCCCGCCATGATCACGACGTGGACGTGGTACGGGCTCTGGAGCCAGAGCGGCAGCGTGAGCGCCGCGGCGGCGCCCAGCCCCGCGACGAGCAGCCTCATCCGACGCGCTCGGCCCGGGCGAAGAGCCCCGAGGGCCGGAGCAGCAGCACCATGATGATGATGAGGAAGCCGGCCGCGTCGCGGTAGCCCGACGAGACGTAGCCGGCGCCCAGCTCCTCGGCGATGCCCAGGACGAGGCCGCCCAGCGTCGCCCCGGGCAGGCTGCCCAGGCCGCCGAGGATCACCACCGAGAACGCGCGCAGCGCGGCGAGGTCTCCCATCGACGGGTAGACCAGGAAGACCGGCCCGAGCAGCGCCCCGGCGGCGCTCGCCAGCGCGGCGCCGAACGCGAAGGTCACCGTGTGGACCCGGTGGATCCGCACGCCCATGAGCTGCGCGGTGTCCGGGTCCTGGAACGTCGCGCGCATGGCCTGGCCGAGCCGGGTGCGGTGGATGAGCAGGTAGGAGCCCGCGATGAGGCCGCCGGCCGCGGCGAGGACCACCAGGCGCAGCGGCGCGATGGAGACCGCGCCCAGCACGAGGGGCTCGGTCGGGAACGGGTGGGGGATCGACTGGGCGACGCCGCCGAAGCCGAGCAGCACCGCGTTCTGCAGGGCGATGGACACGCCGATCATCACGAGCATGGTCGTGTCGATGGACTCGCCGGCGAGCGGCCGGAGCAGCACCCGCTCCACCGCCGCCCCGATCGCCGCGCCGGCGGCGAGCGCGGCGAGCACGGCCAGGAAGAAGTCGAGGTGGGCGAAGGCCAGCGCGGTGAACGTCGCGTAGGCGCCCAGCGTGTAGAACTCGCCATGGGCGAAGTTCACGACGTTCATCAGGCCGAAGATGAGGGTCAGCCCGATGCCCAGCAGGGCATACGTCCCGCCGAGCACCAGGCCGTTCACCAGGTGCTGGAGGAGCTGCTCCATCCGCGCCGGCGCTACTTCTTCGCGACGAAGTCCGGCAGCGTCACCTTGCCGTCCCTGATCTGGACGACGAAGATGCTCGGCCGCGACTGCCCGCTCTCCTTGCCGGCCGGCCCGTCCTTCTCGAACCTGATCGGGCCGTTGACGCCCATCAGGCTCACCTTCCACAGCGCCTCGCGGATCGCCCTGGGCTCGTCCTTGCCGGCGATCTTGACGGCCTCGGCGATGGTCGCGATGCCGTCGTGGCCGCGGAAGCCCTCGGTCAGCCCCTCGAAGGGGTGGCCGCGCTTGCTCCACTCGTCGACGAACGCCCTGGCGAGCTTGCCGTCCGGCATCGCCTCCGGGAACCACGGCATGAAGAACAGGATGTGGTAGGTGCCCTCGGCGGCGGCGCCGGCCTGCTTGATGAGCTGGTTCGGCGACGACGAGCCGCCCGTCGTGATGATGCGCCGCTGGAAGCGCTGCTCCTGGGCCTGCTTGAGCACGAGCGTGATCTGCTCGACCGACGTCGTGAGGAACAGCGTGTCGCCGCCCGAGCCCTTGATCTTCGTGATCTGGGCGTTCATGTCCGTGGCCGCCTGGTCCATGAACTCCGGCGCGCCGACGGAGACGCCGTGCTTCTTGAGGACGTCGCCGAAGGCGCCGACGGCGCCGCGGCCCCAGTCGGTATTGACGGCCAGGAAGTCCGCCTTCTTGATCTTGAGCGCCGGCAGGTACTTCTCGAGCCCCAGGGCCTCCATCTCCGACGGCGGGCTGATCCGGAAGATCCACGGGTTGCCGCGCTTGGTGATGGACGCGGCGCTCGACGTCTCGACGACCATGGGGACGCCGTACTCCTCGAGCTTCGGCATCGCCGCCAGCGTCATCGAGCTGCCCCACGCGCCCATGATCGCGGGCACCCTGTCGCGCACGATCAGCTTCTCGGCCGCGTTGGCGGCCTCCTTGGGGTCGGACTTGTTGTCCTCGATGATGAGCTCGATCTTCCGGCCGCCGATGCCGCCGCGGGCGTTGATCCAGTCGCGGGCGATCTCGGCGCCCATCCGGACGTAGTTGCCGGAGGCGGCGACGGGGCCCGACAGCGGCTGGATGACGCCGATCTTGACGGGCGCCTGGGACTCGGCGACGGCGGCGAGCCCGGGGGCGGCGAGCAACGCGAGCAGGACGGCGATCAGGCGGTAGCGCATCGGATGCCTCCTGGGGCGGTCTGGTGGGGGGAGGATAGCCGATCAGCCGCCGCCGGGAAAGCCGGCGGCCGTCGCCCGGCCGTGGATCGCCCGCCACACGCGCTCGGGCGTCACGGGCAGCTCCAGGTGCTCGACCCCTGCGCCGGCGAGGGCGTCGACGACGGCGTTGACGACCGAGGCGAGGGCGGGCGTCGTGCCGCCCTCGCCGCCGCCGCGGAGACCGAGCGGGTTCGAGGTCGACGGCACCTCGCTCAGCTCCGTGACGAACGAGGGCAGCCGGTCGGCGCGGGGCAGCGCGTAGTCCATGAGGGTCGCGGTCGTGAGCTGGCCGGTCGCGGCATCGTAGCGGCAGTGCTCCCACAGCGCCTGGCCCACGCCGGCCGCGATGCCTCCGTGCGTCTGGCCGTGGAGGATGAGCGGGTTCACGGCGCGGCCGACGTCGTCCACGCTCGTGTAGCGGACGACGTCGACGACGCCGGTCTCGGGATCGACCTCCACCTCGCACACGGCGCAGCCGTAGGGGTAGGAGGGCGCCGGCATCGTGTCGTCGGCGGCGCCCGCGAGGGCGCCGCGGAGTTCCGGCGGGGCGTCGCCGCGACGCGCGGCGGCCGCGACCTCGAAGAGGTCGACGCCCCGGTCGGTGCCGCGGACGACGAACCGCCGCCGGCCGAACTCGATGTCGGCCTCCGCCGCCTCCAGCAGCCACGCCGCGATCCGCCTGCCCCTGGCGACGATCTCGTCGGCCGCCCGCGCCATGACGACGGCGCCGAGGCGCAGCGAGCGGCCGGAGTGCGAGCCGCCGCCGACGGCGGCGACGTCGGTGTCGCCGGTGAGGAGGCGGACGTCGCGGACGCCGACGCCGAGCCACTCGGCGACGAGCTGGGCGAAGGCCGTCTCGTGGCCCTGGCCCGCCGACAGCGTGCCGAGGACGACGTCGATCCGGCCCTCCGGCCGCACGGTGATCTCCGCGCGCTCGCGCGGCGCCCCGGTGTTGAGCTCGATGTAGCAGGCCACGCCGATGCCGCGCCAGCGCCCGCGCCGTCGCGCCTCGCTCCTGCGCTCCTCGAAGCCGGCCCAGTCGGCGAGCGCCACCGCGCGGTCGAGGACCGCCGGGTAGTCGCCGCTGTCGTAGACGAGCCCGAGGGGGTTGCGGTACGGCATCGCCGCCGGCGGCACGAGGTTCCGCCGGCGCAGCGCGACGCGGTCGAAGCCGTGGCGCCGCGCGGCCAGGTCGATGAGGCGCTCGATGACGAACATGACCTCCGGTCGGCCGGCCGCGCGGTAGGGCGTCGTCGGCGAGGTGTTGCTCAGCACGGCGCGGCCGCGGAGCGACGCCGCCGGCACGTGGTAGACGCTGGTGGAGACCCCGATGCCCTTGGCGAGCGGGACGAAGGACGCCGTGCAGGCGCCGACGTTGCTCGTGTTCGTGGCGCGGAAGGCGAGGAACCGTCCGTCGGCGTCCAGCGCCAGCTCGGCCTGCGAGACGAGCTCGCGCGCGTGGTGGTCGGTCAGGAACGCTTCCCGCCGCTCGCACGTCCACTTCACGGGGCGGCCGAGACGGCGCGCCGCCCACGCGACGAGCGCGAACTCGGGATAGAAGCTGTTGCGGGTGCCGAAGTTCCCCCCGACGTCGCGAGCGACCACGCGGACCGCCCTCTCCGGCACCCCGAGCACCGCGGCCAGGTCGCGCCGGTGCCACTGGACGCCCCCCGATCCGGCGTGGAGCGTGTAGCGGCCGGTCGCCCGGTCCCAGACGCCGACCGCCGCGCGCGGCTCCATCGTCACGCCCGTCACCCGGTTCACGGCCGTCGCGAGGGTCACCACGTGCGCCGCGCACGCGAACGCGGCGTCGGTGGCGGCGGCGTCGCCGGCGTGGGTCTCGACACACACGTTGGACGGAGCCTCGTCCCGGACCGTCGGCGCCCCCGCGACGCCGGCGGTCCCGGTCTCCACGACGGCGGGGAGCGGCTCCCAGTCGACGGCGACCCGCTCGGCCCCGTCCCGCGCCGCCGCGGCCGTCTCGGCGACGACCATGGCGACCGCCTCGCCCACGAAGCGCGCGCGGTCCACCGGCAGCACCGGCTGCGGGACGACGAGGAACGGCGTGCCGTCGGGGCTGCGGAGCGGCACCTCGTGGGGATTGGTCGGGACCGGACGGTGCGGGATCGGCTGGAGGCCGTCGGCCTTCGCGTCGGCGCCCGTCAGCACGGCGACGACGCCGGGCACCGCGAGCGCGGCCGCGCCGTCGATCCGCGCGATGCGGGCGTGGGCGTGCGGCGAGCGCACCATGCAGGCATGCGCCTGGCCCGGCAGGCTCACGTCGTCGCTGTAGCAGCCGCGGCCCGTGACGAGCCGCTCGTCCTCCACGCGACGGACGGGCTTGCCGATGCCTTCCGGGGCGTCGCCGCCGCGCGTCTCGACGAACGACACCGCCGCCCTACCGGGCGTCGGGAGGGACCCGGACGACGGCCCGGTGTGGGCTCGCGAGGCCCCGGGAGCGCCGTCCGGCGAGCGGTGTCGCCTCCGCGAGATCCGTCAGCAGCAGCCTCCGCCGATCGCGCGGTCGGGCCACCACCCCCAGGGGCGGGGCCCGAAGTCGGGCATGAACACCGCGCCGCGCTTGACGGTGAGGAACGGCGCGAGCGCGCGGTCGACGCGGAGCGCGGCGCCGAGCACGTCGTGGACGACCCAGTCGCCCTCGCGCATCTCGAGCACCGACACGTCGGCCTGGCGTCCCGCGGCCAGGCTCCCCAGTCGCTGCTCGAGCCCGATCGCCTTCGCGGGGTTCGCCGTGCACATCGTCACCACCTGGGCCAGGGTGAAGCCGAGGCCGAGGAAGCGCGTCATCATCTCGGTCATGCTGTGCACGGTGTCGAGGCGGCCGGGGACCGTGAGGTCCGTGCTGATGCAGTGGGGCAGGAGCCCCTGGTCGATGATGCGGCGGCCGACGTCGAAGCTGAAGTTCAGCCGGCCGTGGGCGGTGTCGAACCAGACGCCGCGGTCCGCGGCCTCGCGCGCCTCGGGCACGAGCTTGCCGCTGGCGTCGAGGACGCCGCCCGGGTTCGGCGTGAAGTAGTGGGTGAGGATGTCGCCGGGCTCGAGCAGCGAGAGCAGCGGGTGGATGACCGCCGGGTCGTAGCGCTTCTCCGTGTCGCCGATGTGGACCATGAGCGGGATCCCCGCCTCGCGCGCCGCCCGCCTGGCGAGCCGCGGCATCTCCATGCCCATGATCTCGAGCGCGGGCGACACCATCCGCGCCTTGATGCCGCGCACGAGGCCGCGGTGCTCGGTCGCGACGCGGACGGTGTCGCCGAGGTCGATGCTGGCCTCGGCGATGATGTCGGGCATCGTCGCGAGCCCGGTCCGGCAGATGTGGAGGAACGGGACGACCTCCGTCCGGCACCGGGGGAGCACGTGGCGCGTGAAGCCGCCGAACGTCGCCGATCCCGCCGTCCCCGCGTCGACGATCGTGGTGACGCCGGACAGGACGCCGGCGAGGTCCGGGTCGAGCCCGATCCGCGCGAAGCCCTCGAAGACGTGGGCGTGGACGTCGATCAGCCCCGGCGTCACGATCTTGCCCGCGACGTCGATGACCCGCGCGGCCTCCGTCGCGGGGATGCCGGGCGCCACGCGGGCGATCTTGGCGCCGGCCACGGCGACGTCCATCACGCCGTCGAGCCCGCTCGACGGGTCCAGCACGCGACCACCCTTCAGCACGAGGTCGTACATGGGTCGGCTCCGATCTGTCGCGGGGCCGGGCGCCGCGCCGGCCGCGGGCGCGGCGCCGGGATCGGGGGCGGCGAGCGGCGCCGCGCGGACGCTACAGGTACTTCGTCGGATAGATGATGGTGCGCCACATGTGAGCCACCGGGCTGCCGTCGAACCCCAGCCCTTCCTCCGGCTGCCGGAAGTGCCGGCCGACGACGTCGGTGAACTCCTCGAGGGCGACCTGGACCGTCGGATCGAACGCGTAGAGGTCGTTCACGGTGATGAGCCGTGACGTCATGTACCAGCGGTGGTTGCGGGCGTAGCGGTACGCCTCCTCGATGTACGGCTCCGGCCGGTAGTCGGGGCCGAACAGCTTGACGTAGAGCGCCGGGTAGGAATAGCCGACGGACTCGTCGGGGTAGAACCTGAGCGCCTGGTGATGGCGGATCGCCCAGGCGACCTCCTCGTCGACGTACGGCTCGACGAGCTGCGCGCTCCAGTAGCCGTGGTCGCTCCGGATGAACCCCGCGATGGCGATGTCGTGCAGCAGGCACGCGAGGACCACCTTCTCCCCGGCGCCGTTCTTCTGCGCCAGCCGCGCGCTCTGCAGGAGGTGGGCCGACGGGCCGAAGCGGTACTTGAAGAAGTCGAACAGCGTGGGACGCTCCGGCATCCGCGGCAGCCGCGGGTCGTGGCCCATCATGTAGAGGCGGCCGTCGTCCGGCGGCCGCGTGACCGGCAGCCGCGGATCGCGCTCGCCCGACGTGTAGATGACGGACTTCACGACGATCCGGTCGAGCTCCTGGCTCAGGGCGTCCTCGGCCGCTTCGGCGCGCTGGAGCGTCGTCATGGCCCGGATCATCGGCCGCGGCTCCGGGACTGTCAAGTGGCCGCCGCCGCCGTGCCGCTCGACCGGCGCGGTGTCCGCCGGGTGTCGGCGCCGATCCGTCGCTCGCCCGCCTGGCCGAGGGCAGGCGCCACGGTCCTCGCGCCCGCGCCGGGGGGCAGCGCCTCGCGGACGGCGCCGTTGTGCGGGCGGGCCCCGGGCGCTAGAATGGCCGCTCCCGAGGGCAACCCGAGTCGTCCCGCATCCACTCTCGAGGGCCAGGAAGGAGGGCACCATGGCCGTCCGCATCGGCGACGAGGCGCCGGACTTCACCGCAGAGACGACGCAGGGCAAGATCCGCTTCCACGAGTGGATCGGCGACCAGTGGGCGATCCTGTTCTCCCACCCCAAGGACTTCACGCCGGTCTGCACCACCGAGCTGGGCTACATGGCGAAGCTGAAGCCCGAGTTCGACAGGCGCAACACCAAGATCATCGGGCTGAGCGTCGACCCGGTGACCGACCACGAGAGGTGGGCGAAGGACATCGAGGAGACGCAGGGCGCCGCCCCGAACTACCCGATCATCGGCGACGCCGACCTCAACGTCGCGAAGCTCTACGACATGATCCATCCCAACGCCGTGCCGGGGAAGCGCACCGCCGCCGACAACGCGACCGTGCGCTCGGTCTTCGTCGTCGGCCCCGACAAGAAGGTCAAGGCGATGATCGTGTACCCGATGAGCACCGGGCGGAACTTCGACGAGGTGCTGCGGCTGCTCGACTCCTGCCAGCTCACGGCGAAGCACACGGTGGCCACGCCGGTGAACTGGACGCCGGGGCAGGACGTGATCATCCCGACGAGCGTGTCGGACGAGGATGCGCGGAAGAAGTACCCGCAGGGCTTCAAGACGCTGAAGCCGTATCTCCGGACCGTCGCTCAGCCCAGCTGAGCGCGTCCCGGGCTGCGAGGGGGCCGCGCGGGCGCCGGCGGCGCCATCATGGCGCCGCGCGGTGCCACGCGCCCCCCTCGCTCGTCCGGGCCGGGCTCGCTCTCCTGTCGACACTGGCCCGCGACTTCCTCGCGGGCCTTCCCTAAAGCCGGGTCTCGTCGACCGGGAGCCCCAGCCAGTGGCGGCCCACCAGCTCGTAGTTCGACAGCCGCGACTGGATGTGCTGGCTCATGACGTGGACGTCCTGGAAGGCGCGCTGGATCGGGTGGCCGTCGTAGATCGCCGTCGCGCCCGCCGCGCTGTACACGGTGTCGACGACCTGGACCGCGAGCCGGATGGCGTGGGTCGTGGCCACGCGCAGCGCCGCGCGCTCGTCGAGCGTCAGCTCGCCCGTCGCGGCCACGTGGCCCCACACCTCGCGCACCGTCTCCATCAGCAGCGCGCGGCCCGCGCGCAGGTGCGCCTCCGCGTACCCGACGTCGACCTGCACCATCGACTGGTCGCGCAGCAGCGCCGTCGTCGAGCGCGGCGTCTTGGCCCCGGCCAGCTCCACGAACGCCGCCAGGCAGCTCCGCGCCGTGCCCAGCGCGACGGCCGCGTCGCCCGAGGCGAACACGAGCGTGCGCGGGATCTGGTAGAGCGGACCCGTCTCGACGAGCGGCGCCGTCGCCGACAGGACCGTCCGCTCCGCGGGCACGAAGACGTCGCGCACGGCGAAGTGGTGCGTGCCGGTCCCCCGCATGCCGCGGACGTGCCAGGTGTCGAGCAGCTCGGCCTCGGCGACCGGCACGAAGAGGTAGCGGATCTCCGGCTCGGCGCCGTCGCGGCGGGGCCGGCCGTTCTCGAAGACCGTGGCGTGGACGGCGATCCACGAGGCGTGACGGCACCCCGTGCTGAACCCCTGCCGCCCGCTCACGCGATAGCCGCCGGGGACGACGTCGGCCCGCGCCGTCGCGGCGGGGGTGTTGGACACCACGCTGCGCGGGGTGTCGATCCAGATGCGCCGCGCGACGTCGCGCGGCATGCGGGCGGCGTAGGTCGCGAAGATCGAGCACTGGTTCACCACCCAGGCCGTGCTCGCGTCGGCCTTGCCGAGCTCCTCGATGACCTGGACGTACGTCGGCAGGTCCAGCTCCGCGCCGCCGAGGCTGCGGGGCAGCGCGAGCCGGAAGAGACCGGCGTCGGCGAGCGCCTCGAAGAGCGGGCGCGGCAGCTCCCGCTCCGCCTCGATCCGGTCGGCGGCGGAGCGGATGACGGGGACCATCTTGCGTGCGGTCTCGAGCGGGGACGGGCTCTCGCTGGTGGTCATAGGCGCCGGAAAGAGTACACCGCGTGTATGATCCTGTCGCGATGACCTCGCTCGTCTGCGGGTGCTGCCACGCCGGGCTCGCGCGCGTCCGGCTCTCCCGCCCGGGCGCCCGGCGCGCCCCCGACGCTCGGCGGCCCGGCGCCCAGGCTGCGCCCGGCCAGCGGCGGGAGGCGGCGGCCGCTCCGGGCGTGCGCGGCTACTCGCCGCCGCCGCCGTCCGTCAGCCCGATCCGGGGCCTGATCGACTTCCACACCCACGCGGCGCCCGACGTCTTCGGCCGCGCGGTCGACGACCACGAGCTGGCGGCGATGGCCGCCGCCCGCCAGATGGAAGCCGTCGTGTTCAAGAACCACGTGGCCCTCACCGCCGACCGCGCGTGGCTGGCGCGCAAGCAGGTGCCGGGCGTGAAGATCTTCGGCGGGATCACGCTGAACCGCGCGGTCGGCGGCATCAACCCCGACGCGGTCGAGTGGATGTGGCGGATGCAGGGCGGCCACGGGCGCGTCGTCTGGTTCCCGACGTTCGACGCCGACAACCACGTGAAACGGACGGGGATCGCGCCGTCGGGCATCGGCGTCGTCGACGCGCGCGGCCAGGTGCTGCCCGCCGTCCGCGAGGTCCTCCGCGTGTGCGCCGCCCAGCGGCTGGTGGTCCACACGGGCCACGCCTCCGCCGAGGAGGCGCTCGCCATCGTCGCCGCCGCGCGCGAGGAGGGCTGCGACCGCGTCGTCGTGACCCACGCGCAGCTCGACGTGGTCGGCATGACGGAGGACCACATGAAGCGGGCGGCGTCGATGGGCGCGAAGATGGAGCTGGCCGCCCTGCTCATGCTCGTCGGGCCCGAGGCGCCGCTCGAGTGGATGCGCCACTCGCGGCGCGTGTCCCCGGCCGACACCGCCGCCCGCATCCGGGCCGTGGGCGCCGGGCACTTCGTCCTCGGCACCGACCTCGGGCAGACGGGCAACCCGACGCCGGCGGACGGGCTCCAGATGTTCGTGGCCGCGCTCCAGGCCGAGGGCGTCTCGCGGGCCGAGATCGAGACGATGGGGCGCGAGGTGCCCGGCGCGCTGCTGATGGGCTGAGCGCATGCGCATCGAGGTGATCTGCACGGGCGACGAGGTCCTCACCGGCAAGACCGTCAACACCAACTTCAGCCACATCAGCCAGAAGCTCGAGGACGTCGGGCTCTCCGTGCGCTGGGGCACGACGGTCGGCGACGACCGCGAGACGCTCCTCGGCGCCTTCCTCCTCGCCGGCGAGCGGGCCGACGCCGTCATCGTGAACGGCGGCCTCGGGCCGACGGTGGACGACCTCTCCCAGGAGGTCGCCGCCCAGGCGGCCGGCGTCGAGCTGATCCTCAGCGAGACCTGGCTCGCGCGCATGGAGGACTTCTTCCGCCGCCGCAGCCGCGTGATGCCGCCGAACAACCGCAAGCAGGCCCTGCTGCCGGCGGGCGCGGAGCTGCTCGACAACCCCATCGGCACCGCGTGCGGCTTTGCCGTCGACATCGGCAAGGCGCGCTTCTTCTTCACGCCGGGTGTCCCGCGGGAGCTGCGGCGCATGCTCGAGGAGCAGGTGATCCCGCGGCTGCTGGCGCGCAGCGGCCTCCAGGGCGCCATCCTCCTCAAGCGCTTCCACTCCTACGGGCTCGGCGAGTCGCACGTCGACGCGCTGCTGGCCGGCGTGGACCGGCTCGTGCCCGAGGGCGGCGTGAAGCTCGGCTTCCGCGCCCACTACCCGCAGCTCGAGACGAAGCTCACCGTGCGCGGCGCCGACATGGAGGACGCGCGGCGCAAGCTCGCGCCGGTCGAGGCCGAGGTGCGCAAGCGCCTCGGCAACTTCATCCTGGCGGAGGACGAGGACACGCTCGAGGGCGTGGTCCTCCGCGAGCTGGCCGGCCGCGGCGCCACGCTCGCCGTCGTCGAGACGTTCACCAGCGGCCAGATCGCGGCGCGGCTCGGCCCCCATCCGGGCGCCGACCGCGTGGTCCGGCGGGCCATCGTCTCGCCGGCGGCCGCCGACGTGCCGGCCGCCCTGGGCGCGGGGCCGGCGCTCCCGCCCGGCGCGATCACGCGCGAGGCCGCCGAGGCGGCCGCCCACGCGGCCTGCGCGGCGACCGGCGCCACGCACGCGCTCGCGGTCCTCGTCGATCTCGACGAGGGGCCCGATCGGATCGAGTTCGGCGGCACCATCTGCCTCGCCATCGCCACGCGCGACGACGTCGCCTCGCGGCGCAGCCGGATCGTCGGCGGCCGCGAGTGGGTGCGTCTCGGCGCCGTGGAGTTGGGACTCGACTGCCTGCGGCGGTACCTGCAGGGCCTGCCGGTCGTGGAGCGCATCGACTTCGAGAAGACCTGATCCCCCGCCGCGGCCGGCGTCCGCCGGGGCGTGCTACCCTGGCCGCGGAGGCCCCATGCCGCGACTCGATCGCCTGCCGCAGCTCAACCGCAACAGCATCCTGATGCTCCCCGTGCGGGTCCACGACACGGCGCCGTTCGCTCCGCCCGGCAGGCCGCTCGCGGCGTGCCGGCTCGCGATCGTGACCACGGCCGGGCTGCACCGTCGCGGCGACCGGCCCTTCGGCCCCGGCGAGCAGACCTACCGGGTGATCCCCGCGGACACGCCGGCGGCCGACGTCCTCCAGAGCCACACCAGCCTCGGCTTCGACCGCGTGCCGATCATGCGCGACCTCAACGTCACGTTCCCCGTCGACCGCGTCCGCGAGCTGGTGGAGCGCGGCATCCTGGGCGGGACCGGGCCCGACCACTACTCGTTCATGGGCGCGCTGCGCGAGGTGGCCCGCATCGAGCGCGAGAGCGGCCCGGAGGTCGCGCGCCGGCTCCGCGAGGAGCGCGTCGACGTCGCGCTGATCACGCCCACCTGACCGTTCTGCACGCACACCGGGGGTGTGCTGGCCCGCGTGCTCGAGGCCCACGGCATCGCGACGACGTCGATCAGCATGGTGCGCGAGCACACCGAGAAGGTGAAGCCGCCGCGTGCCCTCTTCGTGCCGTTCCCCTTCGGCCACGCGCTGGGGCGCCCGGACGATCCGGGGCTCCAGCACCGCGTGCTCCGCGCCGCGCTCGACCTGCTCGCCGAGCCGTCGGGCCCCGTGCTGCGCGACTTCCCCGACGACGCCGAGCCCGGCGACCAGCCGGCAGCGCCGGTCCAGGCCTCCGGCGTGACGCCGGCGGGGCGCATCCCGGACGACGTCGCGCTCGAGACGGCGCAGATGCGCCAGTACCAGGAGCAGTGGCTCGCCCGCAGCGGGGGCCGCACCGCGTTCGGGCTCAGCGGCGTCCCGGCCACGCGCTTCCGCGGCGTCGTGCGCTTCCTCGAGCGCTTCGCCGCCGGCGAGGACGCCGACATGGAGGAGCGCCCCCCCGCCGTCCCGCTGCCGGGATTCGTGCGCTACTGCGCCGACGATCTGAAGTCGCTCTACGTCGAGGGCTACATGGCGATGAAGCCCGGCGCCGGCGGCGACGAGATCGCCCGGTGGTTCTGGGCCGAGACCGCGGCCGGCCAGCTCCTGCGTCGCGTGCGCGACCGGCTCGACGCCTCCGACGACCCGAAGTGGAAGGCCGCCGCCTTCGGCGTCGCGCGATAGCGGACGCATGACGGTCACCGCGCCGGCGGTCGGGGGCCGGGCGGCGGGCCCGCGGACGCGGGCGGCTTGGCAGGGCTCGGCTGTCGCGGCATGCTCGCTCGGACGGGGGCCAGCCCGGGCCCCCCATCCCCCGAGGCGGGGGTTGTCGGCGCTCGAGTCGATTCGTCGGCGGCGGGCTCGCCCCCGTCCTGCGCTCGCGCACGCGACGACGCCTCGCCCTGATGGCGCCGCCCGCGTCCACGTGCCCGCCGCCCAGCGCCCCTCGGCGGCCGCGCGGTGGCTCGCCACGCCCACGGGGAGGGTTCGATGAAGATCACCGCGGTCGAGAGCTTCGTCCTCACGGTGCCGACGCGGAAGCCGATCGCGCTCGAGTTCCCGCACCACAAGCTCGTCGTGGCGCGGATCGCGACCGACGAGGGGCTCGCCGGCCTCGGCTACAGCCTGGCGTTCGGGGGCGGCGGCGCCGAGGCCATCCGCGTCTACCTCGACACGCGCCTGGCGCCGCTGCTCGTGGGCCAGGACCCGCTCTTCGTCGAGCGGCTCTGGGAGCGCATGTTCCGCGCCGACCGGGGGATCAAGCGCCAGGGCGTGGCCGCCTACGCGCTCTCCGCCCTCGACATCGGCCTCTGGGACATCGCGGGCAAGGCGGCGCGGCTGCCGCTCTACAAGCTCTGGGGCGCCGTCACCGACCGCGTCCCGGCGTACGGCAGCGGCGGGTGGGGCAGCTACACGGTCGAGGACCTGGTGGCCGAGGCCGAGCGCTACGCGCGGCTCGGCTGCCGGTACTACAAGATGAAGATCCACCATCCCGACCCGCGCGAGAACCGCGCCCGCGTGGAGGCCGTGCGCCGCGCCCTCGGCGACGACGTCCGCCTCATGGTCGACGTCAACCAGCGGCTCGACGTGCTCGCCAACCAGCGCCAGGCGGCGCTGCTGGAGGACCTGGACCTCGTCTGGTACGAGGAGCCGGTGCTCGCCGACGACATCGCGTCGTGCGCGGAGGTCGCGCGCACCATCCGCATCCCGGTCGCCACCGGCGAGAACAACTACGGCCGGTTCGAGTTCCGCGAGCTCATCGAGCGCCGGGCCGCCCGCTACCTGATGCCCGACGTCTGCCGCGCCAACGGCTTCAGCGAGACGCTGAAGATCGCCCACCTGGCGGCGGCGCACCAGGTGGCGGTCTCGCCCCACGTGGTGCACGAGCTGTCCCTCCAGGTCGTCGGCGCGCTCGCCAACGGCTTCCTCGTCGAGTTCATCGACTGGACGCCGCCCGACCTCTTCGAGGGGATGCCCGAGTGCGAGGGCGGGCAGTTCCGCGTCCCCGACGGCCCGGGCCACGGCATCGCGCTGGCGCCGGGCGCCGTCGAGAAGTACCGGACCGCGTAGCGAGGTCGGATCGAGCACCGCCACCGACCCGCCGGGGAGGTCCGGGCGCGGGCGGTCGGGAGCCGGGCGATCCATCGGAGGCTCGAGCCGCCGGGCCGGGCCGGGAGCGACGGAAGATGAGCGAGCCCATCCGCATCCAGTTCACGCGGTTCTCGGCGTTCTACTCGCCGGTGATCGCGACGATCGCCGGCGGCTTCCTCGAGGAGGAGGGGCTGGCTCCGCGGCACTCCGTGGCGCCGGTCGGGACGTCGGCGATCGCCGCCGTGGCGCGCGGCGAGGCCGACGTCGTCCAGTCGGCGCCGTCGCAGGCCTTCGGCCCGCTCGAGAAGGGCCAGGCGCCGCCCGCGGTCCACTTCGCTCAGATCAACGAGAAGGACGGGTTCTTTCTCACCGGCCGGCGGCCCGAGCCCGGCTTCCGCTGGGATTCGCTCCGCGGCAGGAAGGTCCTCGTCGACCACGGCGGCCAGCCGCTCGCCATGTTCAGGTACGCCTGCCACCGGCGCGGCCTCGACCACGCCGCCCTCGAGGCGCTCGACGTCCCGAGCGATCGGATGGACGAGGCGTTCAGGCGCGGCGAGGGCGACTACGTCCACCAGCAGGGGCCGGCGCCCCAGCAGCTCGAGCACGACGGCGTGGGCCACGTCGTCGCGTCGGTGGGCGACGCGATCGGGCCGTGCGCGTTCTCGAGCCTGGCGGCGCGTCGCGAGTGGCTCTCCACCGACGTCGCCCGCCGCTTCATGCGCGCCTACCGGAAGGCGCGCGCCTGGCTCGTCGCCACGCCGGCGGCGCGCGTCGCCGAGGCCGAGGCCCGCTTCTTCCCCGGCATCGACCGGTCGTCCTGACCGCCACCATCGCGGCCTACCAGGGATTGGGCTGCTGGACGCCGCACGTGGAGATCACCCGCGAGGCGCTCGAGGCGACGCTCGACGTCTTCCAGCACGCGGGCGCGATCACGCGGCGCCACCGCCACGAGGACGTCGTCGCGCCGCCTCCGTCGGCGTAGCGAGCGGGGCGCCGGACCGCTGGTGGCCGACCTCCCGCGGACCGGGCGCGCGCCGGCCGACGCGGGCGCAGCGTCCCCCGGGGCCGGCGTGACGTCCTTGCGCCGCGGCTCCGGTCGCTCTACCCTCGGCCGCTGGAGGCTGCACGCCTGAAAGGGGAGACCATGGCGCAGGTTCTCACGGTGGTCGCGAAGATCCGGGCGGCGAAGGGCAAGGGCGACGCGCTCGCGGCGCTCCTGGCCGAGCAGGCCGCGGTGGTGCGCCAGGCCGAGCCCGGCTGCCTCGTCTACCGCCCGCACCGCTCGACGAAGGACCCCGACCTGTTCCTGTTCTACGAGCAGTACGGGGACGACGCCGCCTTCGACGCCCACCGCAAGGCGCCGCACCTCGCCGCGTACCGCGAGCGCCGCGAGCGGGAAGGCCTGACGGAGGGGCCGGTCGAGGTCGAGATCTACCGCTCGCTCACCGACTGACGCTGCGGCTCGCGCTGAAGGTCGTGCTCGGCCCGGCGCTCGTCGCCGGGGCGACGATGGGCGCGCGGCGGTGGGGGCCGCGGGTCGGCGGCTGGCTGACGGCGCTGCCGCTGGGCGCGGGGCCGGCGCTCTTCTTTCTCGCCGTGGAGCAGGGCGACCGCTTCGTGGCGGAGGCGGCCGGCGCGACGCTCGTCGCGCTGATCGGTGTCGCCGGCTTCGCCGTCGCCTACGGCTGGACGGCGCGGCGGGCGTCCCGGCTGCCCGGTCTGCTCGCCGGATGGGCTGAGCGCGGTCGCGCTGGTGCTCGCCGTGACGCTCCTGGCGGATCGGCTCGGGCCGCGCTTCAGCGGCGCCCTGACGCCGTTTCCCGTCGCGCTCGCCGTCGTCCTCGCCTTCGCTCACGCGCGGCACGGCGCCGGGATGGTCATCCGGCTCCTGCGCGGCTTCATGCCGGCCATGTGGGGCTTCGTGCTGTTCTGCTTCGTCCTCGCCGTCGGGATGGTGGCGCTCGGGCGCGACGCCGCATTCGGGCTCGCGCTGGCGGTGCTGCTCTCCGTCCACGCGGCAGCGCTGTGGTGGATGAGGACCTGCTAGAGTCTCTGCTGGCGGCGGCGCGGACGGCCCGCCGCCCGGGGAGGCGGTCGTGATCGAGCGCGAGGCGGAGTTCGTCGCGAGCCTGGACCGGCGTGTCGAGGACATCCTCCGGGCCTGCTCGCGCTGCGGCCGGTGCGTGGAGGTGTGCCCGACGGCGGAGCCCGCCGGCATCGACCGCAGCGACCCGGCGGCGATCGTCTCCGAGGCGCTCGCCGTGCTGGCGGGCGACGGCGACCCGGGCAGCCGCGGAGCGCGGTGGGCCGAGACGTGCACGGGCTCGGGACGCTGCATCGGCGCCTGCGACGACGGCGTCAACCCTCGCTTCATGCTGTCGATGGCGCGCGTGAGGCTCAACGAGCGGGCGGCCGGGAGCGAGCGCCGGGCGAAGGGGCAGAAGGCGTTCCAGACGATGTCCCGGGGCGTGAGGGTGCTCTCGCGCCTCCAGGTGCCGCTCGCCTTCGTCGGCGACGTGACGCGCTCGGCCCACGCGACGCCGCCCCCGGACGCCGACGTGCTCATGTACCTCGGCTGCAACGTGCTGAAGACGCCCCACATCGCGCTGCTCTGCCTGGACGTCCTCGACCGCATCGGCACGCGCTACGCCGTCCTCGGCGGCCCTGCCAACTGCTGCGGCGTGATCCAGTTCCGCGCGGGCGACACGCGCGGCGCCGGGCGCGTGGGCGGCAGCACGGTGGCGGGATTCACGGCGACCGGGATCCCGCGCGTGCTGACGTGGTGCCCGACGTGCAACATCCAGCTGGGGGAGATCCTGATGCCGTCGACGAGCCCCGGCTTCGCGCTCGAGCACGTCGTCCCGTACATCGCCGACAGGCTCGACCGCCTGAGGCCGCACCTGGCGTGCCCGGTGCGCCGCCGCGTGGCGCTCCACGAGCACCCGGGCGTGCCCGGCGTGACCGAGGCCGTGCTCGCGATCCTGGGCGCGATCCCGGAGCTCGAGGTCGTCGACCTCGCCCAGCCGCGCGTCGGCTACATGTGCAACTCGCTCGCGCCCGTGGCCGACTACAAGCGCGCGCTGCACGCGCGCGAGCTCGCCGCCGCCGAGGCGGCCGGCGTCGACTGCCTGGTCGGCGTCTACCACGCCTGCCACCGCGAGCTGTGCGCCCACGAGCGCGACTACCCGTTCAGGGTCGTGAACTTCCTCGAGCTGGTCGGCGAGTCCATGGGCGTGGAGCGTCCGGACCTGTTCAAGCAGTGGAAGGTGATGCAGGACGTCGACCGCGTCCTCGCCGAGGTGGCGGCCGACGCCGCGGCGGCCGGTCTGGACGCGGAGTCGGTGCGCGAGGTCCTGCTCGGCGCCATCACCGGCGAGCAGCCGCTGCCGCTGGGCCGGCGGCAGGCGCGTCCGCCGGCCGGTTCTCCGCGCGCCGGATCCTTCTTCCCCGAATAGGCGTCAGGCGGGCCCCACCAGCCCGATGTAGGCGCCGCAGGCGTGCTCGGGCGGCACGAGCATGGCCTGCTCTCCCGTGTTCCGGACTCCGCGCGCGGGCGGCGGCACGCCGTGGTCGGCCATGAAGCGCGCGGCGGCGTCCATGCTGCGCGTCCGGTAGAGCACCTGGAACGGCCCGGGGCCGCGGCGCGCGAGCGCATCGGCGGCCGGACCCGGCCCGGCCGGCCGGGCGAGGGCGAGCCCGGTCGGTCCGACGTCGAAGACCGCCATGTCCGCCATGATGACGGTGCCGCGCTGGAGCGCGGGCGCCGGCATCCCGAGCACCCGGCCGTACGTCTCCGCCTCGGCGGTGACGTCGGTGACGGCGACGTACACGCGGTCGGTCCGCTGGACGCCGTTCGGATGGTCGCCGGCGCGCGGCGGGCGCCGCTCCGCCAGCGGCGTCAGGTGCTGGATGAAGAACACCGGCAGCGGGTTGCGCGGGCCGAGCACGGCCGCCCTCCACCTGAGCGTCACGCCCGCGGGCGTGCGTCGCTCGCCGTCCTCGGGCTCGCCCACGTCGACGCCGCGCCGCCGCATCGCCGCCACGTCGGCGGCGAGGTCGTCGCTCTGGAGGACGACGTAGCGGATGCCGCCGCCCCGGCCGAGGAAATCCACCAGCCCGCCGCCCGGCGAGGCCCGCAGGTACTCGTCGCGGTCGCGGAGGCCGAGCAGCTCCAGGTAGTCGTCCTCGAAGAACGCGATGGCGTTCTCGGTGCCCTTGCCCGGGTGGACGCCGCCCGGCGCCACGTCGAAGCCGAGCCGCGAGTAGCCGTCGATCGCCTTCGCGAGGTCCGGGACGGCGAGCATCACGTGGTCGATGCGCGTCAGCACGTCACTCTCCCAGCACCCGCCGGCTCAGCAGCCGCAGATCCAGCGGGACCAGCACCACCAGCATGACGGCCGCCATCGCGAGCAGTGCGCCGAGGTGGCCCGCGGCCGGCCCGCCGAGCAGCAGGCCGCGCGCGCCCTCGGCCAGGTGGTAGAGCGGGCTCACGGCCCGCAGCGGCGCGAGCCGCGGATCCTCCAGCGGGAAGTAGGTGCCCGAGACGATCCCCAGCGGCAGGACGAGCAGGAACACGGGCAGGTTCATGTGGTCGATCGTGGGCACGACGGCGGTGAACAGCAACCCGAGCGCGGCGAAGGCGCAGCCCGCCACGAACACGACCGGCGCGAGGAGGACGAGCGCGCCGAAGTCGAGCGCGACGAGCCCCAGGGCCTGGCAGCCGGCCAGCACGACGGCGACGATCGCCGCGTAGCTCGTGCACAGGAGCGCGGCCCAGAGGATCTCCCCCCACACGACGTGGCGCAGCTCCACCTGCGTCGTCAGCTGTCCCTCCCACGTCTTCTGGTAGTGCATCCGGATGAACGCCCCGTAGAGCGACTGGAAGATCGCCGTCATGAAGCAGGCGTAGGCGATGATCCCCGGCGCGACGAACGTCATGTACGGCACGTCGCGGCCCCGCCAGTCGAGGCTGGTCACGTAGCCGCCGAGCCCCAGGCCGAAGGCGAGCAGCATCATGACCGGCTCTCCCGCCGGCGGCAGGAAGCTGGTGTGCCAGTGTCTCAGGTACACCCGCGCATGGCGGCCGACGACCTCCCAGCTCTGCCACTCGAACGCCGCGGTCAGCCGGTGCATGGCCCGAGGGCGAGCTTGAGGAAGAGGTCGTCGAGCGTGGCCGCGCGCACCTCGTAGCGCAGGCCGGGGAACGCCCGGGCGAAGTCCGCGAGGTCGTCGGCGCGCAGCGGCACGTGCCACTGGCCGAGGACGCCGGCGGGAGCGCCGAGCCCGCGCGACGCGAGCCAGCCGGCGACGGCGCCGTCCTCCGCCCCGGCGTCGACGACCACGACGTGCTCGCCGAGCAGGTCCCCGAGGACGCTCTTCGGGGTGCCGTGGGCGACCACGCGGCCCTGCGCCAGCACCGTGAGCGCGTCGCTCAGCCGCTCGGCCTCGTCCATGTAGTGCGTCGTGAGCACGATCCCGAGGCCCTCGGCGCGCAGCCCGTCGACGAGGTCCCACACCGCCATCCGCGCCTGGGGATCGAGCCCGGTCGTCGGCTCGTCGAGGAACAGGAGCCGCGGGCGGTGGACGAGCGCGCGGGCGATCATCAGCCGTCGCTTGAAGCCCCCGGACAGCGTCTCCGGACGGGCGCCGGCGTGGGGAAGGAGCCCGAAGCGATCCATCAGCTCGCGCGCGCGGGCCCGGACGTCGGACGGACGCGGGCGGAAGTAGCGCGCGGCCATGTGGAGGTTCTGCTCGACCGTGAAGTCGCCGTCGAACGTGTCGTCCTGGGTGCAGACGCCGAGGTGGCGCTTGATCCGCCCGACGTCGCCGCCGACGTCGATGCCGTCGAAGCGGATCGTGCCCGCGTCCGGGCGGAGGAAGCCGTACAGCATCCGGAGCGTGGTCGTCTTGCCGGCGCCGTTGGGGCCGAGCAGGCCGAGCACGTGGCCCGCGGCGCAGGCGAGGTCCACGCCGTCGACGACGCGACGGCCTCCGAGCGACTTCACCAGGCCGTGCGCCTCGAGGAGGGACACGGGTCGTCATTGTACGCCCCCGAGCGACCCCGCCCCGGGCGCCGGCGGCGCGCCGTCGCTGTTGACACCGGCGTGTCGCTCCCTACACTCGACCCGATGAGCCAGACACCGGACGAGGACTTCGCGGCGCTGTTCGCCCGGCACGAGGCGGGCCGGGCGCTCGAGATCGGGCAGGTGGTCAGGGGGCGCGTGATCCAGGTCGGCGCCGACAGCGTCTTCGTCGACATCGGCGGCAAGGGCGAGGCGTGGATCGAGCGCGGCGAGCTGACGGACGCCGAGGGGCGGCTGCAGGTCGCGCCCGGCGACGAGGTCGAGGCCACGGTCGTCGCGACGGGGGACGAGGTGCGGCTCTCCTGCCGCGTGCGCCAGGGCGCCCAGGCGCGCGAGGCGCTGGCCGCCGCCGCGGAGAGCGGCGTGCCCGTCGAGGGCAAGGTGGCCGCGGTCATCAAGGGCGGCTACGAGGTGACGGTCGCGGGGCTGCGCGCCTTCTGCCCGTTCTCCCAGCTCGACCTCCGGCGCGTGGACGCGCCCGAGGAGCAGGTCGGCCGCGTGCTCGAGTTCCGCATCACCCGCTACGCCGAGCGCGGCCGCAACATCGTCCTGTCCCGGCGCGCGCTGCTCGAGGAGCAGGCCGCCCGCGCGGCCGAGGAGGCGCGCAAGAAGGTCGTCCCCGGGGCGGTGCTCCAGGGCACGGTGACGTCGCTCCCCGACTTCGGCGCCTTCGTCGACCTCGGGGGCGTGCAGGGGCTCGTTCCCGTGTCGGAGATCTCGCACTCCCGCGTCGGCCGCCCCGCCGACCGCCTCCGGGTCGGCGACCCGGTGATGGTCAAGGTGCTGCGGGTCGACCCCGACAGGGGCAAGGTCACGCTGAGCCTCAAGGCGCTCGAGGGCGACCCGTGGACGGCGGTGCCGGGCCGCCTGCGCGAGCGCCAGGTGGTGCGCGGCCGGGCCGTCCGCGCGACCGAGTTCGGGATCTTCGTCGAGCTGCTGCCAGGCGTCGACGGCCTGCTGCACGTCAGCGAGATCCCGCGCAACCGGCAGGGGGAGCTGCGCGAGGCCGTCACCGCGCGGGCCGAGGTCGGCGTGACGATCCTGGCGCTCGACCTCGAGAAGAGGCGCATCTCGCTGGCGCTGGCGCCGGAGGAGGAGTCGGCCGAGACGCAGGCGTGGCTGCGCGACGCCCCGAAGAAGGGCGACGGCTTCGGGCTCACGCTCGGGGAGCGGCTCCGGCAGGCGCGCAGGACCTGACGGCATGGCGGACGCGCGACGCCGCCTGCGGGAGAACGTCCGGGGCGACTTCTGCGTCGACGACTCCTGCATCGACTGCGACGCGTGCCGCCAGATCGCCCCGGCCACGTTCCGCGACCACGGCGGCGCCTCCAGCGTGTACCGGCAGCCCGGCGATCCGGCCGCGCGCTTCCAGGCGCTGAAGGCGCTGGTCGCGTGCCCGACGGCCTCGATCGGCACCGTGGCCGCCGCGCCGGATTCGGAGGCCGCCGCGGCCGCCTACCCCGAGCGGATCGACGGCGAGGTCCACTTCTGCGGCTTCACGGCGGAGAAGACCTGCGGCGCGTGGAGCGACCTGGTCGTCCGCCCGCCGGAGCGAGGCGGCAACGTCCTCGTCGACTCGCCGCGGTTCACCCGTCCTCTCGCGCGCCGGATCGGCGAGCTGGGGGGCATCCGGCTGATGTTCCTGACTCACGGCGACGACGTGGGCGACCACGCGGCGTTCGCGCGCGAGTTCGGCTGCGCGCGGGTGATGCACGCCGCCGACGGCGCCTCGCGCCTCGGCGTGGAGCGCGTCGTGCAGGGACGGCAGCCCGCCAGGCTCGACGACGACCTCCTCGCCGTCCCCACGCCGGGCCACACCCGCGGCCACATGGCGCTGCTCCATCGAGGCCGGTTCCTCTTCACGGGCGACCACCTGGCCTGGTCGCCGGAGGATCGGGCGCTGCGGGCGTTCCCCGACGTCTGCTGGTACTCGTGGAGCGAGCAGACGGCCTCGATGAGGCGGCTGCTCGGCCATCGGTTCGAGTGGGTGCTGCCCGGCCACGGCCGGATCCACCACGCGCCCGCCGAGACCATGCACGCGCTGCTGCGCGACTGCGTCGGGTGGATGGCCGTCAGGCCCGCCGCGTGAGGCCGACGCCCCGCCCTCCGGTCGACGACCTGATCGGCCGGCGGGACGGCGAGCCCGATCGCGCGGGCGGCCTCGAGGGCGATGATCGGGTCGAGCGCGCGCCGCGCGAGGCGCGCCGGCGAGCCCCGCGCCGCTCTAGACGTACACGCGCGGGACGCGCGTGTTGATGCTGGTCAGCACCTCGTAGGGGATCGTCCCGGCCCACGCGGCGAGGTCCTCGCACGTGATGCACGCCTCGCCGTCGGCGCCGAGCAGCACGACCTCATCGCCGTTGTACGCGCTGTCCCACTCGATGTTGACCATGATCTGGTCCATGCAGACGCGGCCCACGACCGGGTACCGCTTGCCGCGGATGATCACGTGGGCGACGTTGGACAGCGCGCGGAAGTAGCCGTCGCCGTAGCCGACCGGGATGGTGACGACGCGCACCGGGTGGTCGCTCTCCCACGTCGAGCCGTAGCTGACCGGGTGGCCGGGCATGACGACCTTGAAGTACACGACGCGCGACTTCCACGAGAGCGCCGGCCGCACGGCGATGGTGCGCCGGACCTCGGCCGACGGGTAGACGCCGTAGAGGAGGATGCCGGGCCTCACGAGGTCCAGGTGGCTCTCGGGGAGCTGGAGGATCGCCCCGGAGTTCGCCATGTGGCGGATCGGGGCCGGGACGCCGTGCTTGTCGTACCACTGCAGCACCTCGAGGAAGCGCGCGAGCTGGAGCCTGGCCGAGCCGAGGTCGGCCGCGTCGGCGTTGGCGAAGTGCGAGTAGATCCCCTCGACGACCACGTGGCGGCACTCGCCGGCGCGCTCCAGCAGGCCCTGGGCGCTGTAGTAGTGGACGCCGATCCGCTCCATGCCCGTGTCGATCTTCAGGTGGACCCTCGCCACCACGCCCATGTCGCGCGCGGTCTCGTCGATCTGGCGGAGCTTGTCGATCGACGAGGCGGTCAGGGTGAGGCCGTGGCGGAGGAACACGGGGATCTGCGTCCCCAGGATCCCGCCCATGACGAGGATCGGCACGGTGATGCCGGCGGCGCGGAGCGCGACCGCCTCCTCCAGGAAGGCCACGCCGAGCGTGCCCGCCCCCAGCCCCACCAGGTGGCGGGCCACCTCGATCAGGCCGTGGCCGTAGGCGTTGGCCTTGACGATCGGCATGACGGCGGCGGGGGCCACGGCCGCGGCGATCGCGCGGTAGTTCTCCGAGAGCCGGGCCAGGCTGACCTCGGCGTGGGTCGGCCGCATCACGGCGGGGTCGGGGGGGCCGGGACGCTCGCTCACGACAGCTCCGAGTGTAGCGGACGCGCCGCCGCCGCCGCGAAGTTCGCGGGCGGCCGGGTCAGCGTCGCGCGACGAGACGCCGGAACACCGCGCCGTGCTCGAATCCGTAGCCGGCGGCGACCTCGGCGGCGTTCCGCTTCACGCGCTCGCCGATCGTCTGCCCCGGCGGCACGTTGAAGCCCGGCACCTGGCTCTCGTGACGCACGAGGGCGGCGATCTGCCGGTCGATGGTCGCGGTGACATCGACGATGACGTCGGGCTCGTCCATCCCCCAGTACCAGAGCTCGCGCACCTTGTGGGGTTCGAGCCCCTCCGCCAGGTGCTCGGGGAAGTGCAGGTGGTCGCGGGCGTACGGGTAGACCGCGTCGGTCGTCACGATGCCGGCCTTCCGGTGGTCGCGGTGCTGGAAGCCGCGGATCCGGTACGGGTCGTGGGTGAAGACGACGTCGGGGCGGTGGCGGCGGATGGCGCGGACGACGTCGCCGAGGAACTCGCGCGTCTCCTCGAGCGCGCCGTCCGGATGGCCGAGCATCACGACGCTGGCGACGCCCATGAAGTCGGCGGCGGCGCGCTGCTCGCCGGCCCGCTTCCTCGCCAGCTCGGCCGGCGTGAGCGACCGGTCGGCCGTGCCCGCCTGGCCGTCGGTGCACAGCACGTACGTCACCTCGCAGCCCGCGGCCACCCAGCGGGCGACGACGCCTCCGGCGCCGATCTCGGCGTCGTCGGGATGGGCGAAGACCACCATCGCGCGCTCGGGGACGTCGTTCACGATCGTCAGCTTCCGGTCGGTGGGATGTCCTGGCATGCCGGCGATTCTACCCGGCGCCGCCACCGCGGCGGCGGGACCGCGCCTGGACCCCGCGAGCGCGACCGGGTTACGATTCCGCCACCGCGGGAGGGGACGGCCGAGATGAGAGAGCTCACGGTGATCCCGAGGCGCGCCACGGCTGTGCCGGGGCGCGTCCGGGCGCTGGGGGTCCGGGGGCCATGTCGGGGCCCCCGGCACGAGACGAGAGAGCTCGCGGTGATCCCGAGGCGCGCCACGGCTGTGCCGGGGCGCGTCCGAGCGCTGGGGGTCCGGGGGCCATGTCGGGGCCCCCGGCACGAGACGAGAGAGCTCACGGTGATCCCGAGGCGCGCCACGGCTGTGCCGGGGCGCGTCCGGGCGCTGGGGGTCCGGGGGCCATGTCGGGGCCCCCGGCACGAGACGAGAGAGCTCACGGTGATCCCGAGGCGCGCCACGGCTGTGCCGGGGCGCGTCCGGGCGCTGGGGGTCCGGGGGCCATGTCGGGGCCCCCGGCACGAATGACCTGGGAGCCCGAGCTGGACGAGCTGAAGCGGCGCGAGGCCCTCGCCGAGCAGCTCGGCGGCCCCGAGCGCGTGCGCCGGCAGCACGACGGCGGGCGCCTCACCGTCCGCGAGCGCATCGACCGGCTGGTCGATCCGGGCTCGTTCCACGAGGTCGGCAAGATCGCCGGCAAGGCCGTCTACGACGCCGACAACGAGCTGGTCGCGTTCACGCCCTCGAACTTCGTCTTCGGGCGGGCCCGCATCGACGGACGCCCCGTGGTCGTCGGCGGAGACGACTTCACGGTCCGCGGCGGCTCGGCCGACGCGACGATCAAGGGCAAGCACCTGCTCTGCGAGCAGATGGCCAACCAGCTCCGGCTGCCGCTGATCCGCATGGTCGAGGGCTCGGGCGGCGGCGGCTCGGTCAGGACCATCGAGACGACGGGCCGCGCCAACGTCCCCGCGGTCAGCGGCTGGGAGTGGGTCGTCGAGAACATCGGCACGGTGCCCCGGGTCGCGCTGGGGCTCGGCTCCGTCGCCGGGCTCGGCGCGGCGCACCTCGCGGCGGCCCACTACTCGGTGATGGTGAAGGACCTCTCGGCGCTGTTCGTGGCCGGCCCTCCGGTCGTCGAGCGCCTCGGCCAGAAGCTCACGAAGAACGAGCTGGGCGGCTGGGAGATCCAGCTCCGGGCCGGCGCGGTCGACGACGCCGTCGACACCGAGGACGAGGCCTTCGCCCGGGCGCGGCGGTTCCTCTCGTACCTGCCGTCCTCGATCGATGAGCTGCCGCCCCGCGGTCCGCGGGGCGACGACCCGCAGCGGCGCGAGCCGTGGCTCGTCGACGCGGTGCCGCGCGACGTCCGCAAGCCCTACCGGATGCGCCGGATCGTCGAGGCCGTCGTCGATCGCGGCTCGTTCTTCGAGATGACGCCGCTCTACGGGCGGTCGATCATCACTGGCTTCGCGCGGCTCGACGGCTGGCCGGTGGCCCTGATGGCGAGCGACCCGTACTTCTACGGCGGCGCGTGGGCGGCCGACACCTGCCAGAAGGTCGAGCGCTTCCTCGACCTCGCCGAGACGTTCCACCTGCCGGTCGTCTACCTGGTCGACTGCCCCGGCTTCCTCATCGGTCCCGAGGCCGAGCGCACCGGCACGATCAAGCAGGGCGTGCGCGCGATGTCGGCGATGTGGCAGACGACCGTGCCCTGGTGCGCCGTGATCGTGCGCAACTGCTTCGGCGTCGCCGGCGCGGCGCACCGCAACGGCGGCCGCTACGCCACGCGCTATGCGTGGCCCTCGGGGCGCTGGGGCTCGCTGCCGCTCGAGGGCGGCATCGAGGCGGCGTACCGCGCCGAGCTGGACGCCGCCGCCGACCCGGACGCGAAGCTGGCCGAGATCGAGGCGCGGCTCACCAAGCTGCGCTCCCCGTTCCGCTCGGCGGAGACGTTCTGGATCGAGGAGATCATCGACCCCCGGGAGACGCGGCCGCTCCTCTGCGACTTCGCCGGGCTCGCCGCGCCGCTCCGCCGTCCCGGCCCGTCCACGCACCGCATGCGGCCGTGAGCGCCGGCCGGCGCCCGGGGCGCCGGCCCGGTTCGAGCGCTCGGCCGGGAGATCTCGACGATGACGACGACGACCGCGCTGAACATCGAGGACCTGAAGCGCCACATCGGCCGCACCCAGGTGACGACCGACGTGATCCATGCGGGCCCGGCCAACCTCCTCCGGCTGACGCTGGGGCGCCCCGAGCCCGAGCTGCGCGAGGGCGACCCGCTGCCGCCCGCCTGGACGGGGCTCTACTTCCTGCCGCGGTTCGCCACCGACGAGCTCCGGCCCGACGGCACGCCGCGGGACACCGGGGTGATCCCGCCGATGCCGCTGCCGCGCCGGATGTTCGCCGGCGAGCGGGTGCGCGTGCACCGGCCCCTCCGGATCGGCGCGACCGTGACGCGGGAGACCGAGCTCGCGGACATCACGATGAAGAGCGGAGGCACCGGCACGCTCGTGTTCGCCACCGTCGTCAGCCGCGTGTCCGGCCCCGACGGGCTCGCCCTCGAGGAGGAGCGCCGGACGGTGTTCCGCGAGGAGGTGAAGGTCGGCGAGCGCAACCAGGCGCCGCGCCGCGAGCCCGCGCCGGGGGATGTGCCGTGGCGGCGCCGGGTCGTGCCCGACCCCGTCGTCCTGTTCCGCTTCTCGGCGCTCACGTTCAACAGCCACCGCATCCACTACGACCGCACGTGGGCCATGGACGTCGAGGGCTACCCCGGGCTGGTCGTCCACGGGCCGCTGACGACGACGCTCCTGGTCGACTTCGCGCGAGACCAGAACCCCGGCCGGCGCATCGCCGGCTACGCCACCCAGGCGCGGGCGCCGCTCTTCGACACGGCGCCGTTCGAGCTGCGCGGCCGGCCGACCGCCCGCGGCTGCGAGTGCTGGGCCGTCACGCCCGAGGGCACCGTGGCGATGAGCTGCGAGGTCGAGCTCGGGTGAAGATCACGGCCGTCCGCGCCACGTGGGTGCACGTGCCGATCCCGTACGAGCGGCAGCACGTGAGCGACTTCGGGCGCATCGCGTCGTTCGACTCGGTGATCGTGAAGGTCGAGACCGACCACGGCCTGGTGGGCTGGGGCGAGGCGAAGGCCGGCGTCGGCAGCGCGGCGTCGGCGCACGGGCTCGCCGCCATCGTCAACCGCGACTACGCGCCGCTGCTCGTCGGCCAGGACCCCCGCGACGTCGGCCGCCTCTGGGACGTCCTCTACAGCACGCCGCGCGAGGGCCACGCGCTGGCCCGGGGCCACGCGCTGCCGCAGCTCGGGCGCCGCGGGCTGTCGATCTCCGCGATCGCGGGCGTCGACCTCGCGCTGTGGGACCTGCTCGGCAAGTCGCTGGGCGCGCCCGTCTGGCGGCTCCTCGGCGGCCGCCGCGCCGAGCGCATGCCGGCGTACGCCTCCGGCGGCTGGGCCGACGAGTCGCGCATCGGCGAGCAGCTGCTGGGCTACGTCGAGCAGGGCGGCTTCCGCGCCGTCAAGATGCGGGTGGGCGTCATGGACGGCGAGCCGCGGCGCTCCGCCGCGCGCGTGCGCGCCGCGCGCGCGGCGCTGGGCCCGGACGTGAAGCTGATGGCCGACGCCCACGGCACGTGGACCGTGGCCGAGGCGAAGGCGTTCTGCCGGATGGTGGAGGACTGCGACCTCACCTGGCTCGAGGAGCCGGTCAGCGCCGACGACAAGGCGGGCCTCGCCGAGGTGCGGCGCTCGTCGGCGGTGCCGATCGCGACGGGGGAGAGCGAGTTCACCCGCCACGACTTCCGCGAGATCGCGGAGCTGCGCGGCGCCGACGTCTTCCAGCCCGACCTCGCCATCGCGGGCGGCCTCACCGAGGGGCTCCGGATCGCGGCGATCGCGGCGGCGTTCAACCTGCGGCTGGCGCCCCACCTGTGGTCGGGGGCGCCGGCGTTCGCGGCGGGGCTCGCGCTCGCCGCCAGCCAGAGCTCCGGCTTCATCCTCGAGTACTCGCTCGGCGCCAACCCGCTGCTCCACGAGCTGGCGCACGAGAAGTTCCCGGTCGTGGACGGGCACGTCGAGATCCCCGACCGCCCCGGGCTCGGCGTGACCGTCGACGAGGACTTCCTCCGCCGCCACGCCAGGGAGTGACCCGGCGCCGGTTCGCCCAGCTTCCGGGCGGCAGGGCCACTAGTCGTTGACACGCCGCCGGACCTGGGGTCTGATCGTCGACGCGTGCGACACCGATTCGCGCTCGCCCTCGTCGTGGTCCTCGCGCTGGCTGCGGTCCCGGCCGCCGCCGATGGTCCGCTGAGCCTCGCCCGCACGATCCCGGTCCCCTCGAACCCCCGCGACCTGGACCTCCAGGGCGACTACCTGTACGTCGTCACCGACGCCGGACTCACCGTCGTCGATCTCCGGGACCCGGCGGCCCCGACGATCCGCGGCACCGTGCCGACGCCGCAAGCGAACACCGGGATCAAGGTCAGGGGGAACTACGCGTACATCGCCGGCAACACGGGCGGCTTCCACATCGCCGACGTCAGCGACCCGGACAACCCCGTGCTGGTGTCCCGCACCCTCATCCCGTACGCGTTCGACGTCGCCCTCAAGGACGACGTCGCATACGTCTCCAGCCTGGCCGGCGAGCTCTACGTCCTGGACGTCAGCGACCCGCTGGTCCCGGCGCCCCGGCTCAAGGTGCTCGGCCTGCCGGCGTGGAAGACGCCGGGGCCCGACTCCAGCGCGCTCTCGCTGCTCAACCGGCACGTCACGTCGGGCAACGGCAAGCTGACCGGGCTCGTCGTGAAGGACGACGTCCTGATCGTGACCGAGTGGGGCTACGGGCGGATCTACTCCCACGACGTCTCGAACCCCGCGTCGCCCCGCTTCAGCGGCACGCACTACGTGCCCTACGTGCTCAAGGTCGACATCGACGACCGCGGCATCGTCTACATGCTGAGCGCCTACGGGCCGGCCTCGGGCATCTACTCGGTGCCGCTCTCCCGGCTCCACCCCGACTTCGCCAGCTACCACGCCGCCTGCGCGGAGTGCGGCTACGTGCCCTCGGTCGTGCCGTTCGTCGGCATCGACCAGGGCGGCATGGCGCTGGCGCCGGGCGGCGCGTACCTCGCGTACGGAGGCGGCCGCGGCGAGGGCGAGTTCAACATCGTCGACGTGCGGGACCCGCTCGCCATGACCACGGTGGCGACCCGGCCCATCGGCGTCCACGGCGTCCCGGTCCTCGGCATCATGGGCGTGCGGGTCGCCGGCGATCTCGCGTACTTCGCCGCGGGCGCGCTCGGCGTCCAGGTCTACCGGTTCCCCGGCCTCGGCGCCACGGGCGGCGGGACGCCGCCTCCGCCGCCCCCGGCGCCCGCCGTGACGAGCTTCGCCGTCAACGGAGGCGCCGCGAGCACGACGAGCCGCACCGTGACCCTGAACAACGCGGCGACCGGCGCGCCCACCGAGTACCGCGCCAGCGAGGCGGCCGACTTCGCGGGCGCCTCGTGGCTGCCGTACGGCGCCGCGCCCACCTTCTCGCTCACGGGACCGGCCGGCACGCGGACGGTCCACTTCCAGGTGAGGGGCGCCGGCGGCGAGTCGGCGGCCGTCAGCGACACGATCGAGCTCACCGAGACGACGGCGGGGACGGCGCCGGCGTTCACGCTCTACGCCATCAACGGCGGCGCGGGGACGACGACGAGCCGCACCGTGACCCTGAACAACGCGGCGACCGGCGCGCCCACCGAGTACCGCGCGAGCGAGCGGTCGGACTTCGCGGGCGCGTCGTGGCTGCCGTACTCCACGGCCCCGGCGTTCGAGCTGAGCCCCGGGAACGCGACCAAGCGGGTGTACATCCAGCTGCGGAACGCGGCGGGGACGTCGGTGGCTCGCAGCGACACCATCAATCTCGCCGAGCCCGTGCCCGTGTTCAGCACGTTCGCCATCAACGGGGGCCTGACGAGCACCACGAGCCGCACGGTCACCCTGAACAACGCGGCGACCGGGGACCCGGTCGAGTACCGCGCCAGCGAGTCGTCGACGTTCGCCGGCGCCGCGTGGCTGCCGTACTCCACGGCGCCGACCTTCGAGCTGAGCCCGGGCACCGCGACCAAGCGCGTGTACATCCAGCTCCGCAATGCGGCGGGAGGCCAGTCGCTCGTCCGCAGCGACACGATCGTCCTCTACGAGTAGCGCCGGCGCGCGTCTCGGTGCGGCGGTCGTGCTCGCGCTCGCGCTGGCCGCCGTCGCCGAGGCGCAGGCCCCGGCCGCCCCGGCCGCGCTGTCGGCGAGCCTCCGCCAGGGCGGCTACGTGATCTTCTTCCGTCACGCCGAGGCCGAGGAGGCCATCCGGCCCGGCGCGGTGGAGGCCCTTCCGGCCGACCTCCGCGACTGCCAGGGCACCAACCGCCCGCTCACCGACGCGGGGCTCGCCCAGGCCCGGGCCGCCGGCGCCGCCATCCGCGCCCTCCGGATCCCGGTGGGACGCCTGATCGCGAGCCCGTCGTGCCGGTGCGTCGAGACCGCGTGGTACGCGTTCGAGCGGCGGCCGGAGACCGCGGCGGACCTGGCGCGGACCGCCGGCGCCGGCGAGGCGATGCGACGGCTGCTCGCCACCCCGCCCGGCGCCGGCACCAACACGGTCGTCGTCGGCCACATCTCGAACCTCCTCGCCGTGGCCCGCGTCTCGATCGAGCAGGGCGACGCCCTCGTCTTCGAGCCGCTCGCCGGCGGCGGCTTTCGCGTCGTCGGGCGCGTCGCCGCCGACGGCTGGTCGCTGCTCGACCCGTGACGCCGGGCCCGCGAGGCGGGGCGACGTCCGCCATGCGGCCGGCGGGGAGCGCCGTCTTGACTCCGCGGCGCATCTGACGCAGCCTCGCTGATGCCGGAGGGACCATCATGACCACCCAGGCCGTCGAGCCGCGGATCGACCTCGAGCAGAACCTGCACCTGTACCGCCAGATGGCGAAGATCCGCGCCTTCGAGGAGCAGGTGCACGAGCTGTACAAGAGCGCGAAGATGCCGGGCCTGGCCCACCTCTACATCGGCCAGGAAGCCGTCGCCGTGGGCGTCTGCGAGGCGCTGCGCCGGGAGGACTACATCACGAGCACGCACCGGGGCCACGGCCACTGCCTGGCGAAGGGGGCGTCGGTGAACCGGATGTTCGCCGAGCTCCTCGGCAAGGAGCCGGGCTACTGCCGCGGCAAGGGCGGCTCGATGCACATCGCCGACCCCGAGACGGGCAACCTGGGCGCCAACGCGATCGTCGGCGGCTCCGCCGGCATCGCGGCGGGCGCGGCGCTGTCGGCGAAGATGCGGGGGACCGACCAGGTGGCCGTGTGCTTCTTCGGCGACGGCGCGCTCGGCCAGGGCCTCCTCTACGAGGCGATGAACATGGCGTCGCTCTGGCGGCTGCCGGTGATCTACGTCTGCGAGAACAACCTCTACGGCGAGTACACGCCGTGCGCCGAGACCGTCGCCGGCGACATCTTGGCGCGCCCGCGCGCCCTCGGCGTCCACGCCGAGAGCGTCGACGGCCAGGACGTCCAGGCGGTCCTCGCGACGACGCGGCGCCTCGTGGAGCGCGCGCGGCGCGGCGAGGGCCCCGCGTTCCTCGAGTGCAAGACGTACCGGTACTACGGCCACCACGTGGGCGACGTGAACCGCGAGTACCGGAGCCGCGAGGAGGAGCGCGAGTGGATGACGCGCCACGATCCGCTCCAGCTGCTGGCGGGGCGGCTCATGGCCCAGGGGCTCGTCGACGAGGCCGTCTTCGAGCGGATCCTGACCGACGTGAAGGCCGAGATCGACGCCGGGGTCCAGTTCGCGCTGGCCGCGCCGTATCCGGATCCGGGCCAGGTCGACGAGGACGTCTACGCCTGAGGGCGCGCGAACCGGGAGGGAGGTGAGCGCGGTGGCGAAGGGCCGCGACATGCGCAAGGAGAAGAAGAAGCCCAAGAAGAAGAAGGAGAAGTAGGCCGGAGGGAGCCATGAGCGTGCGCGAGCTGACGTACGGCGAGGCGGTCCGCGAGGCGATCGCCGAGGAGATGCGGCGCGACCCCACCGTGTTCCTGATCGGGGAGGACGTGGCCGAGGCGGGCCACCCGTTCAAGACCCTGGTGGGGCTCGTGAACGAGTTCGGCACCGGCCGGGTCATCGACACGCCCATCTCCGAGCCCGGCTACGCCGGCATCGGCGTCGGCGCGGCGATGACCGGCATGCGGCCCATCGTCGACGTGATGTTCGGGGACTTCATCACGCTGACGATGGACCAGATGGTCAACCAGGCCGCCAAGACGCACTACATGTCGGGCGGCAAGCTCAAGGTGCCGATCGTCTTCCGCACCACGCTCGGCGCCACGCGCCGCTCGGCCGCGCAGCACTCGCAGTCGCTCCACGCCTGGGTGAGTCACATCCCCGGCCTGAAGGTCGCGCTGCCGTCCGGGCCCTACGAGGCCAAGGGCCTCATGAAGACGGCCATCCGCGACGACAGCCCGGTCGTCGTCTTCGAGGACAAGATGATGTACCGGGTGAAGGGGCCGGTGCCGGAGGAGGACTACACGATCCCGTTCGGGGTGGCGGAGATCAAGCGCGAGGGGCGCGACATCACGATCGTCGCGACCAGCAGCATGGTGGCGGTGGCCCTCGGCGCCGCGAAGATGCTGGAGGAGGTCGGCATCGGCGCGGAGGTCATCGACCCCCGGACCACCTGGCCGCTGGACCGGCAGACGCTGATCGACTCGGCGAAGAAGACCTCGCGCGCCATCGTCGTGGACGAGGGCTACGAGCGCTACGGCGTCACCGGCGAGATCGCGTCGGTGATCGCCGAGGGCGCGTTCTACCACCTCGACGCGCCGGTCAAGCGGATCGGGGCCATGGACGTGCCGGTGCCGTTCTCGCCCGTGCTCGAGGACCTCACGGTGCCGTCGGAGAAGACCGTGTTCGAGGCGGCGCTGGCGCTGTGCCGCAAGACATGAGGCCGCGCGGCGGCCGGGGGGCGTAGCGGTGCCGACGAGCGTCATCATGCCCGCGCTCGAGATGGCGCAGGACACGGGGAAGGTGCTCGCCTGGCTGAGATCGCCGGGCGACACGGTGCGCCGCGGCGAGCCCATCGTCGAGGTCGAGACCGACAAGGCCACCGTCGAGATCGAGGCCCCGGCGTCGGGGATCCTGCTCGAGGTGAGCGCGCGGCCGGGCGACGTCGTGCCGGTCGGCCGGACGATCGCGCTCATCTTCGAGCCCGGCGAGGTCCCGGCGCGCGCCGGCGCCGCGGCGGCCGGCGACGGGCCGGCGAGCGCTCCCGCTCCGGCGGCCGGCGGGGCGGTCAAGGCGTCGCCGCTCGCGAGGAGGATCGCCGAGCAGCACGGCGTCGACCTCTCGCGCGTCAGGACGGCGTCGGGCCGGATCGAGAGGGCGGACGTCCTGGCCCACGTCGAGGCGCTGAAGGCGGCCGCGTCGGCGCCGCGGCTCGTGGCCGCGTCGCCGAAGGCCCGGCGGCTGGCCGCCGAGCGCGGGATCGACCTCGCCGCGCTCCGCGGCTCGGGCCCCGGCGGCGCCGTCGTCGCCGACGACGTCGCGACCGCCGCCGTCCCGGCGCCGGCCGCCGGGGCGCGTCACGGCGCGGCCGCGGCGGCCGGCGTCGGCAGCGTGTGGCGGATCATGGCCGAGCGCATGACGGCCAGCTGGACCAGCGCGCCGCACTTCTACCTGGTCCGCGAGGTCGACGCGAGCCGGCTGGTCGCCTGGCGTGAGCGCGCGAACCGCGACCCCGGCGCGTCGGGGGCGCGCATCACGTACACGGACCTGCTGGTGAGGCTCGTCGCCGCCGCCCTGGGCCGCCACCCGAACCTCAACGCGTCGTGGCGCGACGGCGCGATCGCCCGCAACGCCGAGATCAACGTCGGCGTCGCCGTCGCCGTCGACGCCGGGCTCGTCGTGCCCGTCATCCACCGCGCCGACGCGCTCGACCTGGCCGGGATCGCCGCGCGCCGGGAGGAGGCGACGGCGCGCGCCCGCGCCGGCAAGCTGCGGCCGGCCGACATCCAGGGCGGCGGCTTCACGATCAGCAACCTCGGCATGTACGGCGTCGACGCCTTCGACGCGATCGTCAACCCCCCGCAGGCGGCGATCCTCGCCGTCGGCCGCATCGCCGAGCGCGTGATCGCCGTGGGCGGCCAGCCCGCCGTCCGGCCCACGATGGTGCTGACGCTGTCCTGCGACCATCGCGCCGTCGACGGCGCCCGCGGCGCGGAGTTCCTCGGGACCCTGGCGGACCTCGTCGAGGAGCCGCTGGCCCTGCTCCGGTGAGCCGGGCCGTGGTCGCTCTCGCCCGTCGCGTCGCCGACAGCGCGGCCTTCCAGAACTTCGTCCTCGGCGTCATCGTCCTGACCGCGGTCCTGATCGGCGTCGAGACGTCGGAGACGCTGACGGCCCGGCACGGCGCGCTCTTCGACGCGCTCGACGCGCTGGTGCAGGCGGTCTTCGTCGTGGAGATCGCCATCCGCCTCGTCGCGCACTGGCCGCGGCCGCTGGCCTTCTTCCGCGACGGCTGGAACGCGTTCGACTTCCTGGTGGTCGCGGCGTCCCTGCTGCCGCAGGCCGGCACGTTCGCGATCGTGGCGCGGCTCGCCCGCCTGCTCCGGGTGACGCGCCTGGTCTCGGTGTTCCCCGAGCTCCGGCTGATCATCGGGACGATGCTGCGCTCGATCCCGTCGATGGGCCACGTCATCCTGCTGCTGGCGCTGCTGCTCTACGTCTACGGGATCCTCGGCTACCACCTGTTCAGGGAGGACGACCCCGAGCGCTGGGGGACGCTGGGCGCGGCGCTGCTGACCCTCTTCCAGATGCTGACGCTCGAGGGGTGGGTGGAGATCCAGGAGGCGGTGCTGGTCGGCTCGCCGTGGGCCTGGATCTTCTTCGCGACCTTCGTGTTCGTCGCGGTCTTCGTGGTGGTGAACCTCTTCATCGCCGTGGTCATCAACAACCTCGAGTCGGTCAAGCTCGAGCAGCAGGCCGAGAGCGATCGGCTGAGCGCGCACCACGAGGTTCTCAAGGCGATCCGCGAGGTGCGCGAGCGCCTGGAGGACGTGGAGCGGCGACTGCGGGAGGCCCCGTGACGGCCACGTTCCGCCCGGCCTTCCGGGAGGTCGCGACCGGGCTGCGCTTCCCCGAGGGGCCGATCGCGATGCCCGACGGCAGCGTCGTGCTCGTGGAGATCGAGCGACGGACGCTCTCGCGCGTGACGCCCGACGGCAAGGTCCACGTGATCGCGCGGCTGGGAGGGGGCCCGAACGGCGCCGCGATGGGGCCGGGCGGCAAGATCTACGTCGCCAACAACGGCGGTCTCAGGTTCGTCGAGCGCCCCGGCAAGCTCTTCCCCGTCCTCCAGGCCGACGACTACGCCGGCGGCAGCATCCAGGTGGTGGACCCCGAGACCGGCAGGTTCGACACGCTCTACGACCGCTGCGACGGCCGCCGGCTCTGCGGCCCGAACGACCTCGTGTTCGACGGCGACGGCGGCTTCTGGTTCACGGACCTCGGCAAGACGCGCGAGCGCGACGCCGACCGCGGCGCCGTCTACTACGCGAAGGCCGACGGCTCCATGATCCGCGAGGCGATCTTCCCCCTCGAGCGGCCCAACGGCATCGGGCTCTCACCGGACGAGCGGACGCTCTACGTCGTGGAGACGCCGACGGCGCGCTGCTGGTCGTTCCGGCTGTCGGCGCCGGGCCGGATCGAGTCGGCCGACGGGCCCTATCGCGGCGAGAAGGGGCGGGTGGTCGTCGGCCTCGGCGGCTACCAGATGTTCGACTCGCTGGCCGTGGACGCCGAGGGGCACGTGTGCGTGGCGACGCTCATCACGGGCGCCGTCAGCGACATCTGGCCCGACGGCAGCCGCGTCGACCAGTACCTGCTGCCCGACATGATGGTGACCAACGTCTGCTTCGGCGGCCCCGACCTCCGGATCGCCTACGCCACGCTCTCGATGGGCGGCACGCTCGTGTCGTTCGAGTGGCCCCGTCCCGGCCTGCCGCTCCGGTACCTGAACCGGTAGGCGCGTGGAAGCGCCGGCGGGATCGTGCTAAGGTCCGGCGCCATGAGCTCTGACATCGCCGCCGCGCGCTCCGACCTGGCTCCGTCCGGCACGCTCCGGGTGGGCCTGAACCACCAAAACTTCCTGCTCGTCACGCCCGGCTCGTCGGCGGCCGACCCCCGCGGCGTCGCCCCCGATCTGGCGCGCGAGCTCGCGCGGCGGCTCGGCGTCCGCGCCGAGTTCATCCGCTTCGACACGGCGGGCGCCCTCGCCGACGGCGCCCGCGCCGGCGCCTGGGACGTCGCCTTCCTCGGCGCGGAGCCCCAGCGCGCGAGCGAGATCGCCTTCACGGCGGCGTACCTCGAGATCCCCGCGACGTATCTCGTGCCGGCGGGCTCGCCGATCCGCACGCTGGCCGACGTCGACCGCCCCGGCGTCCGGGTCGCCGCGGCCGAGCGCAGCGCGTACGAGCTCTACCTGAGCCGGACCCTCCAGCACGCCCGGCTCGTGAAGACGCAGGGCATCGACGCCTCCTTCGAGGCGTTCGTCTCGCAGAAGCTCGAGGCGCTCTCGGGGCTGAAGCCGCGGCTGCTGATGGACCTCGAGAAGCTGCCGGGCGCGCGCCTGCTCGACGGCCAGTTCACGGCGGTGCAGCAGGCCATCGGCACGCTGCGGGCGCGGCAGACGGGCGCCGCGTGGCTCCGGCGGTTCGTCGAGGACGTCAAGGCGTCGGGGCTCGTGGCCGAGGTCATCGCGCGCAACGGCGTCAAGGGCGTGTCGGTCGCTCCGCCCGCGCCGTAGTCGCTCGCCGGGGAGCCGGGGGTGGAGCGCGTCCGGCGACCCCGGTGCGCCGGGCGTCCATGGCCGCGCGCTGTGTCCTTCGACCGTGAACGCCGCCGTCCCGGTCGGCGGGGCACGGGTCGGCGGGCCCGCGTCCACCCCCGGCTCCCCGCTCGCTCCCCGGGCTCGCCCGCTCGCAGCCCGGCTCACGGGCTGGCGGGGGCGGGCTCCCTCCCGGTCGGCCAGATGGCGGCGCGCCAGCGGAGGGCGATGACCAGCGTGAACACGAGGCCGATCGCGGCCATCGCGCTGATCGTCGGCGGATAGCCGATGCGGTCGATCACGACGCCCGCGCCCACCAGCCCGAGCGGCATGCCGTAGACCGCGAGCATGCGCACGCCCATGACGCGGCCGCGGTAGCGGTCGCCGGCGGCGGCGAGCAGCGTGGCCGTCATGGAGATCATGGCCACGTTCTGGACGAAGCCGGCCGCGAGCAGCGCGAGGATCCCGGCGCTCAGGTCTCGCAGGTTGCCGAAGCCCAGCAGCAGCGCGTACCAGATGGCCGTGCCGACGAGCGTCGCCCGCTCGGCGTGGCGGATCCGCCCCAGCAGCACCATCGTCAGCGACGCGAGCAGGCCGCCGAGCGCGAAGCTCGCCACGAGCCAGCCGAGCCCCGTCGCGTCGACCGCGTAGACGTGCCGCGCGGCGTACGGCAGCAGCCCGCCGGAGACCGGGTAGGCCGTCAGGTTGATGAGGAACGCGAGCAGCATCATCGCCAGCAGCTCCGGCGTCCTCGCGACGTGGCGGACGCCGTCCACGAGGTCCCGCCAGCCCGAGGGCGGCGGCAGCGCGGGCGCGCCCGCCGCCGGGTCCGGCATCCGCGGGCGGCGCGCGACCCCGAGCGTCAGCGCGAGGCTCGCCAGGTAGAACGACGTGACGACGACGTACGTCGCGCCCACCCCCAGCGCGCTCGAGAGGGCCGCGCCGGCCAGCGCGCCCGCCACGCGGGCCGAGTCCATCGTGGCCCGCGACAGGCCGAGCGCGTTGACGACGTGCGCGGGCGGGATCGTCTCGCCGATGAGCGAGTTCCGCATCACCAGGTCGTTGGGCCGGACGATCCCGGCGAGCCCCGCGACCACCAGGACCAGGGCGGGCGTGAGCAGGCCCGTGAGCGCGAGGACGGCCAGGGTCGCCGCCAGGGTCGCGTAGACCGCGCGCATCGCGCACAGCATCGCGCGGCCCCCGAGCCGGTCGCCGAGCAGGCCGAACACCGGCGCGGCCAGCGTCCCGACGAACTGGAGCGACCCGAACGCCGTGAGCGCCAGCACCGAGCCGGTGCTGACCATCACGTACCAGCCGAGCACGAGGGTCTCCATCTCGAACGCCCACGACGTCAGGAGGTCGGCGGACCACTGGAACCGGAAGCTGCGGACGCGGAGCGCGGCGAGGACCACGGGCGGTCAGCCGGCGAGCGACTCGATGGCGCGGACCTCCTCGGGAGCGATCTCGACGGTGTCGCAGGCGAGGTCCTGCTTCATGTGGCCGGGGTCGGACGTGCCGGTGAGCGGCAGCATCCCGACCAGCCGCGCGAAGCGGAACACCACCTGGGCGACCGTGGCGCGGTTGCGCTGCGCGATGCCGGCCACGAGCGGGTGGCGCAGCACGTCGACGTTCGCCGTGAGCAGCGAGAACGCCTGGTACACGATGCCGCGGTCCCGGCAGAACGCGCGCACGTCGCGGTCCCAGCCGAGGCTCGCGAAGCAGCGGTTCTGGACGAAGGCCGGCATCTCGGCTCCGGAGGCGGCCAGCTGGTGGAGGTGGCGCAGCGACACGTTGCTGACGCCGAGCAGCCGCGTGCGGCCGGCGTCGCGCTCCCTCGCCATGGCCGCCCACGCCTCCGCGTCGGCCTCGGTCCAGCCGCGGCCCGACGCCGGCCCGTGGAGCACGTAGCTGTCCACGTGGTCGGCGCCCAGGTGCTCGAGCGAGCTGGCCAGCGACTGGGCCACCTGGGTGGCGACCGGCGCGTCCGGATCGTAGGGCAGCCGGTGGTCCTGGCCGCCCTGGTACGTGTACTTCGTCTGGAGGAACACGTCGTCGCGCGTGACGACGCCCGCGCGGTACGCCACGGCCAGCCCCTGGCCCACGCCGGCCTCGAAGTAGTGCCGGCGCTGGTTCGCCGTGTCGATGCCGCGGAAGCCGGCCCTCAGCGCCATCTCGGTGAGGGCGGCGGTGCGGTCCTCCTTCCACGCCGTGCCGTAGATGAACCCGGGAACGCGGACCTTCATGGGCCTTCGCGCCCGAGTCTACCCGGACTCCCCCGTCGTGTCCCGCGGTTTGACCCGGACCGCGCCGCGGTGATACAACGCGCGACGTCGCCCTGATCGACCCCCGTCGAGGAGGCTCATGGCCCACGCCACCGATCCCCACGCGTACGTCGGCCGCCCGATGCGGCGCCGCGAGGACGCGCGCCTGCTGCGCGGCGCCGGCAAGTTCGTCGACGACCTGAGGCCGCCGGCGTGTCTCGCCGTGGCGCTCGTGCGCTCGCCCCACGGCCACGCCCGCATCGCGCGGCTCGACGTCGAGCCCGCCCGGAAGGCGCCCGGCGTCGTCGCCGTCGTGACGGGGGCGGAGGTGCGCCACCTGGCGCTGACGTCGGTGAACCGGGGCCCGATGCCCGACATGAAGGTGCCGCCCCATCCCGTCATCGCCGAGGGCGTCGTCACGTCGACGGGCGTCCCGGTCGCCGCCGTCGTCGCCGAGACGGAGGCGGCGGCGCGGGACGCGGCCGAGGCCGTGAGCGTGGACTACGATCCGCTGCCGGCCGTGACCGCGCCGGAGGCGGCGCTCTCGCCGGGCGCGCCCGTCCTCCACGACGCGATCGAGGGCAACCGCGTGTTCCGCCGCGTGCTGAAGTCGGGCGACCCGGAGGCGGCGTTCGCCCGCGCGGCCCACCGCGTGAGCCTCCGCGTCGCTCACGAGCGGCTCGCGGCCGTGGCCCTCGAGCCGAGGACCGTGCTGGCGACCTTCGACCCGATCGCCGAGGAGCTGACGCTCTGGTCGTCCTGCCAGTCGCCGTTCCGCGTCCGCGGCGAGGTGGCGCGGCTCCTCGGGCTGCACGAGTCCCGGGTGCGGGTCGTCGCGCCCGACGTGGGCGGCGGCTTCGGCGTCAAGACGGGACCCTACCGCGAGGAGGTGCTGCTCGCCTGGCTCGCCACGCGGCTCGGGCGGCCCGTGAAGTGGGTCGCCACCCGGCGGGAGGACTTCGAGACGACCAACCACGCGCGCGGCTCCGTCTGCGAGAGCGAGCTCGCGCTGGACGCCGACGGCCGCCTCCTCGGTCTGCGGGCCCGGATCGTGTCGCCGATCGGCGCCTCGGCGATGTTCGCGGCGCCCGGCTCGCCGTGGAACCACGCGCGGCTCCTCCCCGGCGCCTACGTCGTGCCCGCGTGCGAGATCGAGGTCGAGGGCGCGCTCACCAACACCGCGCCGGTCTCCGCCTACCGCGGCGCCGGGCGGCCGGAGGCGACGCTCGTCATCGAGCGGCTGATGGACGCCGCCGCGCGGGCGCTGGGTGTCGACCCCGCCGACCTGCGCCGGCGCAACCTGGTCCCGCCCGAGCGCTTCCCGTACCGCACGGCGACCGGCCAGGTCTACGACTCCGGCAACTACCCCGAGGCGCTGGAGCGCGCGCTGCGCGCCGCCGACTACAAGGAGCTGAGACGGGTCCAGGAGGAGCGGCGCGCCCGGGGCGAGGTCGTGGGCGTCGGCCTGGCCAGCTACGTCGAGCCGTGCGCGCTGGGCTGGGAGAGCGGCAGCGTGAAGGTCGAGCGCTCCGGCCGCGTCACCGCCATCACGGGCTCGAGCCCGCACGGCCAGGGCCACGAGACGACGTTCGCCCAGGTGGTCGCCGACGCCCTCGGCGTGACGCCGGACGACGTGACGGTCGTCCACGGCGACACGCGCCGCGGCCCCGAGGGGTTCGGCACCCACGGCAGCCGCAGCACGGCCCTCGGCGGGGGCGCCCTCGTCGAGGCCTCCGCCGTCGTGCGAGAGAAGGGCCGGCGGATCGCCGCGAAGCTGCTCGAGGCGGCCGTCGACGACGTGGTGGGCGCGCGCGGCGGCTTCCACGTGGTCGGCGCGCCGCAGCGGATGATCACGTGGCGGGAGGTCGCGGCGGCGGCGTACACGGGCGGCGCCGCGCTGCCCCCGGGTGAAATGCCGGGGCTGGAAGCCTCGTCTTACTTCCAGCCGGAGGGAGAGGCGTGGAGCTTCGGGGCGGTGGTGGCGTCGGTCTCGATCGAGCGCGAGACCGGGCGGCTGCGCGTCGAGTCGCTGGTGTGGGTCGACGACGCCGGGACCATCATCAACCCGCTGCTGGCCGAGGGCCAGCTCCACGGCGGCCTCGCGCAGGGCCTCGGCCAGGCGCTGATGGAGCGCCTCGTCTACGACGAGCGCGGCCAGCTCCTCAGCGCCACGCTGATGGACTATGCGATCCCGCGCGCCGACGACGTGCCCCCGGTGACCATCGAGAAGATGCACACGCCCTCGCCGCGCAACCCGCTCGGGGCCAAGGGGCTGGGCGAGGCGGGCTGCATCGCCATCCCGCCCGCCGTGGTCAACGCCGCGGTCGACGCGCTGGCGCCGTTCGGCGTGCGGCACGTCGACATGCCGCTCACGCCGGAGAAGCTCTGGCGCCTCATGCGCGGCTGAGCGAGCGGCGACCGGCTCCCGCGTCGCCGGTCGCCGGCAGGCGAGGGACGACGGGGCCGGCGTGGTATTCATGACCGGTGGGAGGTAGGGGACGACCGGCCCGGCCGCGCCAGGCGGCGGCGCCATGAGCCGCCGGCTCAGGGTTGGCCTCGTCGTCGCCGGCGTCCTCGCCGCGCTGATCGTGGCGGGCGTGGTCGCCCTGCCCGAGATCGCCCGCAGGGTCATCGTCTGGCGGCTCGCCTCGGCGACCGACCGCACGGTCACCCTGGCCGCGCTCGATCTGAGCGTCCCGAGCGGCCGGCTCGCCCTCCGCGACCTGCGCGTCCTCGACCGCGACGGCGAGCCGCTGGCGTCGATCGAGCGCCTGGAGGCGCGCTTCAGCCCCCGCGACCTGCTCCGCGGCCACCTCCGGATCACCGGCGCCACGGTCGAGAGCCCGGCGCTCAGGATCGTCCGCATCTCGGGGCGCGAGTTCAACGTCTCGGACCTGCTCGGCCGCGACGACACCGGGAGGACCGGGACGCTCCTGGCCGTCACCATCGAGCGCCTCGACGTCCGCAACGGCGCCGTCGCCATCGAGGACAGGACGCTCGCGACAGCGCGCACGTGGCGCGTGGAGCGCTTCACCGTCGACGCCAGGGGCGTCTCCACGGTCCCCGGGGCGGCGCCCGGGGTCGTCGCCCTCGCGGCGGTGGCCGCCGGCTCCCCGGTGTCCGCGTGGGTGAGCGGGGTCGCGCTCTCGCCGCTCCGCTTCGACGCCACCGTCGTCATCCGCGAGGTCGACGCCTCGCTCGCCGCGCTCTACCTGCCCCCGGGCAGCCCGCTCGTCCCGGCGCGCGGCCGGCTCGACGCCTCGGCCACCGTCGCGCGGGACGAGGCGTCGGGGCTCCGCGCCTCCGTCGACGCCGTCTTCGGCGGCATCGAGCTGCGCCGGCCGGGAGAGAGCGCCGCGTACCTCTCGGCGCCCGCGGTGCGGGCGACCGTGGAGGGCCTGAGAGTCCGTCCCGGGGCCGTCGAGGTCGGCCGGCTCGCCGTCGACGGCGGGACGGTGGTGCTCGAGGACGCGCGGCTCGCCCCGGTGAAGCGCTGGAAGGCCGAGGGCGTCGCCTTCGAGGCGCGGGGCCTGTCGAGCTCCCGGGACGCCGCGCCCGGGGTCGCCTCGCTGCGCGCGGTGGTGGCCGGCTCGCCGCTCTCGGTGTGGGCGGCCAATGTCCGGCTCGCACCGCTCGAGCTGCACGCCACCGCCGTCGTCCGCGACGTGGACTTCGCGCTGTTCCGGCTCTACGTGCCGCCGGACCTGCCCGCCCAGCCCGAGCGCGGCGTCGTGAACGCCTCGGTGCAGGTCGACCACAGCGCCGAGCGGGGGACCCGCCTCGCCGTCGACGCCACGGTGACCGGCGTCGAGGTCCGCCGGCCCGCGCACTTCGTCACGGCGCCGTCGATCCGCGTGAGGGCGGACGACATCGGCCTCGCCGGCGGCGCCGTCACCGTCGGCCGCGTCGCCGTGACGAGCGACCGGCTGACGATCGAGGACCGCAGCCTGAGACCGGCGCGGAGGTGGCCCGTCCAGGGGCTCGCGTTCGAGGCGACGCGCCTGTCGAGCCGGCGCCAGGACGTCCAGGGCGTGGCGTCGGCGCGCGCCACGGTGGCCGGCGCCCAGGTGTCGGCGTGGCTCACCCACGTCCGGCTCGACCCGCTCGAGCTGCGCGCCACCGCGATCATGCGGAGCCTCGACCTGGCGCTCGTCCAGCTCTACGTGCCCGACGACGTCCCCGTGCACCTGGACCGCGGCGCGGTCGACGCCTCTCTCGACGTCACCCACGACGTCGCCGCCGGCACGCGCCTGACGGGCGACGTGACGTTCACCAACCTCCAGGCGCGGGGCCGGGGCGTGGCCGACCGCATGGCGGTGTCCGCGCCCTCGCTGCGGGTCGCCGTCGCCGACGCGCGGCGGCAGGCCGACGCCGTCGACGTCGGACGCGTCGAGGTGACCGCGGGCCGCGCCGTCGTCGATCCCGGCGTGGCGGGCGGGCGGCTCGAGCTCGAGCGCCTCCGCGTCGCGAGCGAGGGGCTCACCTGGCCGATCCGCGGGGCCGCCCGCGTCGAGCTGGCGGCCACGCTCCGCGACGGCGGCGAGGTGACCGCCGGCGGCACCGCGCTGCTCACGGCGCCGCCGCCGCTGGTGGCGTGGACGGCCGACCTCGGCGTGGAGCTGAAGAGCGTCGACATCGCTCCCGCCGCCGCGCACGTGCCGGCGGCGGTCGGGCTGTCCGGCCGGGTGTCCGCGCGGCTGAAGGCGGGCCTCGCCTACGGGCAGTCGCTGGCGGCGAGGGTGCAGGGCGACGCCGGCGCGACCGCGGTGGCTCTGACCGACGGCGGGCGGCGAGTGCTCGCCCTGCGCCGGCTCGACGCCGCGGGCATCGACGTGCAGTGGCCCGAGCGGATCGGCGTCCGCTCGCTCCGGCTCGTCGCTCCGCGGGCCCGCGTCGAGCGGGACCGCCGCGGCAGCTTCCCCCTCGCCGCCCGGCTCGCCGCGCCGGCGACGGTCGCGGCGCCTCCCGGAGGGGCTGCGCCGCGGCCCCGGCCGGCGATCGCCCTCGACGAGGTGGTCGTCGAGGGCGGGAGGGTCGTCCTCGTCGACGAGCGCGACGGGGAGCGCAACCGGCTCGACGTGCAGCGCATCGACCTCGAGCTCCGAGAGGCGCGCTGGCCCGGGGCGGCGCCCGCGCGCGTGAGGCTCGCCGCCGCCCTGGCGACGGGCGGGACCGTGAACGTCGACGGCGCGGTCACCGCCGAGCCGGCCGCGGTCGACGTGAAGGTCGCGCTCGCGGGGGTCGAGGGCTCCGCGCTCCAGCCGTGGGCGCCGTTCCGCGCCGGGATCCGCGGGCGCGTGGATGCCGCTCTCGCGGTCGCCGGGCCCGTGGCGCCGGAGCCGCGCCTCACCGTGGCGGGCGACGTGACGGTCGCCGGGGCCGCGATCACCGACGGGCAGAGGACGGTCATCACGGTCGCGCGGCTCGGCCTGACGGGCATCGACGTGAGATGGCCGGGCACGGTCGCCGTCCAGAGGGTGCTCGTGCAGCGGTCGTGGGCGCTCATCGAGCGCGACCGCGAGGGCCGCTTCCTCCTGAGGGAGCTGCTCGCCCGCGCGGCGCCGCCGGGGGGCGGGGAGAGCGCCGCGCCCCCGGCGGCCTCGGCGCCGGAGAAGCCCGCCGTCCCGCTGGAGCTGCGTCTGGGCGAGGTCGTCTTCGACGACGGCTCGGTGACGATCGTGGACGCCGTCACGACCCCCCCGGCGCGCTTCGAGGTGGCGGGCGCGCAGATGACCGTCCAGGGCTTCGCGTGGCCGGCGAGCGCGCCGATGAGGTTCCGCGTGAGCTCGCCGACGCCGGGCGGAGGCCGGCTCGACGTGGCGGGCACACTGGGGCTCGAGCCCATGAGGCTCGAGGGACGCGCGACGCTCGACGCCGTGGAGCTGGCGCCGGCCCAGCCGTACCTGCCGATCGAGGGCGTCGTCGCGGGGCGGGTCACGGGCGATCTCGCGGTGACCGTCGCGCTCGAGCCCGTGGCGGTGAAGGTCGGCGGCGACGTGCGGCTCCAGCGCTTCCGGCTCAGCGACGGCGACCGGCCGGTGATCACCGTGGGGCGCGCCGAGGCGACAGGGATCGACGTCGACTGGCCGGCGCGCCTGTCGGTCCAGCGGCTGCTGTTCCGCCGCCCGAGCCTGCTGATCGAGCGCGACGCCGGGGGCGACATGGTCGTCCAGCGGCTCGTCACGCCGCGGTGGAACGGCGCGGCCGGCGGCACGTCGCCGTCGCCGGCACGGCCGGCGTCGGCGGGCGGGGCCTCCGCGGGCCCGGCGCCGGCATCGCCGGGCCGGCCGCGTCCCGTCGTCGAGATCGGCACGTTCAGCATCGAGCGCGGGTCGGGGCGCTTCGTGGACCACACCACGTCGCCCGCGCACGCGGAGCAGATCTCGCGGCTGGACGTGACGATCGCCGGCCTCGGCACGGCGCCGGACCGCCGCGCGGAGTTCACCGGCACCGGAGTCCTCGGCGGCGGCGCGACGCTGAAGTTCAGCGGCGCCGCCTCGGGCGGCGAGGAGCCGCGGGCCGACGTGAAGGTCGAGGTGAGCGACTTCGCGGTGCCGCGCGCCAACCCGTACCTCCGGAAGTTCACCGGCTGGACGGCGACGCAGGGCAGCGTGACGGCGACGGCGGTCTACACGCTGGTCGGCACGCGGGTCGACGCCCGCCACGACGTGGTCGTGAAGGGCCTGGAGGTGGCGCGCGCGGGCGCGAGCGACCAGGTCGAGGAGCGGATCGGGATGCCGCTCGGCTTCCTCGTCTCCTTGCTGAAGGACGCGCGGGGCGAGGTGCGCCTGGCGATCCCGGTGTCGGCGGACATCGCGTCGCGCGAGTTCGACTACACGGACGCGGTGTGGAGCGCCGTCCGCGCGCTGTCGATCAGGCTGCTCGCGCTGCCGTTCAGCCGCATCGGCTCGCTGTTCGTGACCCAGGACTCGAAGGTGGAGGGCGTCGCGCTGGCGCCGATCCTCTTCGAGCCGGGCACCGCGACGCCGGCCGCGGCGATGGCGGAGCACCTGGACCGGGTCGCCGCGTTCATGCGCGAGACGCCGTCGGTGAAGCTGCGCCTGGCGCCCATCCTGGTCCAGGCCGACCTCGACGCGCTGAGGCGCGAGCACGGCGTGGCGGCCGGCGCCGCCCTGCCCGACGACGTCGTCCGCGACCTCGGGGCTCGGCGGCTCGACGCCGTGCGCGCGGCGCTGGCGGCGCGCGGCGTGGAGGCCGAGCGCCTGCCGGGGACGGCGCGGCGCGTGGCCCTCGTCGAGACGGCCGGCAGTGCGCGCGTCGAGTTCGACCTCAGGCCCTGACGGTCACCCGAGCGCGGGGCGCACCCGCTCGGCGAACCGCGTCATCTGCGCCTCGAGGTCGGCCCGATCCGACGCGAGGAACTCGAGCACGAGGTGCTCGACGCCGCAGCCGGCGAGCTCGCGGATCTGGTCGGCGAGGGCGGCGGGCTCGCCGGCGATCACCCGCCCGCCGTGCACGGGCGGGGGCGCCGGCTCCCCGGGCCGCAGCACCCGCACGTCGTTGCGCAGCGTCAGCGCTGGGGGGCGGGCGCGCCCGTTCGCTTCCGAGATCCGCGCCAGCTCGGCCACGCCGGCGCGCAGGACGTCGGGGGGGCGATTGATCGGGTGCCAGGCGGCCCCGAACCTGACGGCGCGCCGCAGGGCGGCGCGGCTGTGGCCCCCGACCCAGATCGGCGGATGGGGCTGCTGGACGGGCCGCGGCTGGAAGACGAGGTCGCCGAAGCGCGTGTACTTGCCGGCGAATGACGGCGCCGGGCCCGTCCACAGCTCGCGCATCGCGTCCAGGTGCTCGTCGGTCATCGCGCCGCGCTCGGCGAACGGCACCCCGAGCGCCGCGCTCTCCGCCGCCACCCAGCCGGCGCCGATGCCGAGGATCACGCGGCCGCCGCTCAGCGCGTCGAGCGAGGAGACCATCTTGGCGGTGACGACCGGGTTCCGGTAGGGGACGATCAGCACCGTCGTGCCGAGCGCGACGCGGCTGGTCGCGCCGGCGACGACGGCGAGGGTCACCAGGGGGTCGAACACCGCCTCGCCGAAGTTCTGGACGTTCGCGCGCGGCACGACCACGTGGTCGCTCACCCAGACGGAGTCGTAGCCGAGGCGCTCGGCCGTCGTGGCCGCGCCCCGAATGATGTCCGGCGTGGCGAGGTGGCGGCAGTTCGGGAGCCAGACGCCGAGCTTCACGGCTCGATGCCGAGGACGGCGTTGAGCCGGCCGAAGCCGGTGAAGAGCGCGACGTGGACGCCCAGCTCGACGATCTCCGCCTCGGAGAGGTGACGCCGCAGCTCGGCGAAGAGGGCGTCGTCGACCCTGTGGTGATCGGTCGCCATCAGCTCGGCGAAGGCGAGCGCGGCCCGCTCCCGGGGCGTGAACAGCGTGGAGCCCTCGTCGTCGAGGGCGGCGATCTTCACTTCCGTCAGTCCGGCTTGCCGGGCCCCGGCATGGCGGACCGACATTCAGTACCGGCAGGCGTTCCGGCGGGCGATCTTCAGCCGCACCAGCTCGACCAGCGCCGGGTCGAGGACGCTCTCCTTGGCGAGCGCCTTCCGGAACGCCGCGAGCGCCTTGACCGCCGGCGGGTGGTGCGCCAGCGTGCGCGTGCTGGCCGACGTCCCGCTCGCGCGCTCCACCTCCCGGCACAGCCCGCGGATCTCCTCGTCGACCTCGTGAAGCTCGAGCGGCCTCAGACGCGCCATGGCGTGACCTCCCGATGGGTGTGGGTGCCTGCAACGATCCTGCAAGACCGGGGCGACTTCAAGGGGTGCGGGCGGCCGGCCGGCCCGGCGGGTCACTCGTGGTCGTCGGGCGACGAACATACGACACGGCCCCGGCGGGGCCGCAGAAGCGCGGAGACGGGCCGGCTACGGCCCCTTGGGCGGGTCTCCGGCGAGGGTCACGCGGTGCAGGAGGCGGCGGTGGCCGTGGTAGTCGTTGATCGGGTTGTGCTGGGTGCAGCGGTTGTCCCAGAAGGCGATCGAGCCCGGCCGCCAGCGGAAGCGGCAGGTGAACTCCGGCCGGACCTGGTGCCGGAAGAGGTAGTCGAGCAGCGGCGCGCTCTCCTCGACGGTCATGCCCTCGAAGCGCTCGGTGTGGGCCACGTTGACGTAGAGCGCCTTGCGGCCCGTCTCGGGATGGACGCGCACGACCGGGTGACTCGCGGCGTACTCCCGGCGTCCCTCCCGGGCGCTGTCCTTCATACGGTCCTCGCGGGTGCGCGTCACGTCGGCCTTGGCCGACGTGTTCACGGCGCGCAGGCCGTCGAGCAGGCGCCTCATGCCGTCCGAGAGCGTCTCGTAGGCCAGGTACATGTTGGCGAAGAGCGTGTCGCCACCGGCCGGCGGGATCTCGCGGGCGATGAGCATGCTCGCCATGGGCGGCACGTCGAGGTAGGCCGTGTCGGAGTGCCAGACGCCGCCGAAGTTCACGCGCTCGTGCTCGAGCTTGAGGACCGGGATGATCTCCGGGTAGTCGTCGAGCCCCTTGACGAAGGGGTACTCGACCACCTCGCCGAAGCGGCGGGCGAACGCCAGGAACCGGGCGGGGGAGAGGTCCTGGTCGCGGAAGAAGATCACGAGATGGTCGAGCCACGCCCGGCGGAGCGCGGCGACGGTCGCGTCGTCCAGCGGGCGCGAGAGGTCGACGCCGGAGATCTCGGCGCCGAGCGCGCCGGCGATGGGATGGACCCCGATCTGCGTCATGCCGCTCCCCCCGACCCGGCGAAGTCGCGGACCATCCGCGCCACGGTCTCCGGCTGCTCCATGTGCGGGGCGTGACCGGCGCCGGAGACCATCTCGACGCGCGCCCGCGGCAGGCGCCGCGCGAACTCGTCGGCGTACACCGGCGGCACGAGCCGGTCGTCCTTGCCCCAGACGACGAGGGTGGGCGCGGCGACCCGGTGGATCCGCTTCCTGAGCCCCTTGTCCGGGATCGGCCACACGAACTTGCCCGTGACCCCCATCGCCCACATGAGACGCACGCGCGCGGCGGCCGCGGCCTGCTCGTCCTCGGCGTCGCCGAACAGCAGCCGGGCGGCCGGCCCGTCCGGGTCGCGGAAGACGTGGGCCCGCATCCGCGTGCCCTCGAGCATCATCCAGTTGACGACGCGGTCGGAGTCGCGCCAGAAGCCGATCGGGTCGATGAGCACCAGGCCTCCGGCGCGGCGCGGGCACGACGCCGCCACCTCGCACGCCACCATGCCGCCGAACGAGTGGCCGACGAGCAGCGCGCCCTCGACGGCGAGCGCGTCGAGCAGCTCGTCGTAGCAGAGGACGAGGTCCCAGAGGCCGTCGAGGTGGTGGACGTCGTCGGGGGCGTCGGGCGTGGTGCCGGGATGCTCGGGCGCGAGCACCATGAACGAGCGCGCCAGCTCGTCGAGGAACGGATCCCACACGAGACCCCACGGCCCGTGAAAGAAGACCAGCGCCGGCCCGCGGCCCTTCGAGAGCACGCGCATGCGGACCTGGCCCTGCCAGACGGAGACCGTGCGCTCGTTCATCGCCCGCCCGCCGCGACCCCGGCCGCGGCCGGCGTCGCCGCCGGCCCGCGCAGCCGCTCCGGCCACCAGTGGTTCACCCAGCCCTCGTCGTCCCAGATGCCGCGCAGGTGCGGCAGCACCTCGGCCGCGAAGCGGTCGATGTTCTCGATGGCGAGCTCGTGGGGCATCGAGCCGATCTGGAGCAGCACCATGAGGTTGCCGACCCGGAGGCCCTTCACGACCTCCTCCCTCAGCCGGTCGCGCACCGTGGCGGGGCTGCCGGCGATGACGTAGCCCTTCTCCACGAAGTCGCGGTAGCGGAGGTCCTTGGGGTTCTCGGCGCGCCGGACGGGGTTCTTCACCGTGGCGACCAGGCTCCGGTAGTCCTGGTTGCCGGGCGGCGAGTACCAGGCGCCCGGCAGGTGCAGGCACTTGTGGTAGAAGTACTCGACGTGCCGCGCGTACTTCTCCTCGGCGCGCGCGTCGCTCTCGGCGACGGCCACGAGCTGGAGGAACCCCGCGCGGTACGGGTTCGGCTCGCGTCCCCGCCGGGCGACGACGTCCCAGTAGCCCTGCATCATCGTCGCGGCCGAGCGCGCCCCGGAGTAGCTCAGGAAGCAGTAGCAGACGTCGTGCTCCACCGCGAAATCGAACGTGCTGATGCTGCCGGAGCCCGGCACCCAGACCGGCGGGTGAGGCTGCTGGATGGGCCGCGGCCACAGGTTGACGTGCGCGAGCTGGTAGTAGCGGCCGTTCCACGGGAAGATCTCGCGCGCCTGCCACGCCTTCAGCGTCAGCGCGAACGCCTCGCGGTACCGCTCGCGGTGCTCCAGCGGCGTGATGCCGTAGCAGAGGTTCACGTCCATCGGGCTGCCCAGCGGCAGCCCCGCCACCAGCCGCCCGCCGCTGATGCAGTCGAGCATCGCGTACTCCTCGGCGACGCGCACGGGCGGGTTCGACGTGGGCAGCGTGGCGCCCATCTGGACGATGGCGACGTTCGAGCCGTTCGTCGCGCGGGCGAGGACGGCGCCCATGATGTTCGGGCTCGGCATGAAGCCGTAGGCGTTCTGGTGGTGCTCGTTGGTGCACACGCCGTCGAAGCCGAGCCGGGCGGCGTGGAGCAGCTCGTCCAGCGTCCAGTTGTAGTACTGTCCGACGCGGCGGGCGTCGGCCAGCTCCCACCACGGCGGCGTCACCCAGACCGACTCGTACCGCTTCTCGAAGTCGTCGGGCAGCTCGCGGTGGGGCATCAGGTGGAACGCGCTGATCTTCATGGGCGCCTCGCAGGGGCGACGGCGGTCGCGTCGCGGAAAGACTCGCCGGACCTCACGCAGCGCGGACGACGATACCGCATCGCGGCGGGGCTGTCCAGGCGACGGGCGCCGGCGGGCTCCGGCCGATCGGCGCGCTACGCACGGCCGCCGAGAGCCGGCGGATGTCCCGCATGAACGAGGCGCCCTCGGGCTCGCTCAGATCGTGGAACTCGACTTCTCGAGATCCTGCCGTGCCCGCCGGGCCTCATCCGTGGTCGGCGACCGTGAGGGCGCCGGACGGGGCAACGAGGACGGCCGGCGACGAGCGGGCGGAAGATCGTGGAGACCGCACGCCGCTCAGGGGCGGCGTGACTCGCGACGGGGCGCCGCGAGCCACGAGGCGAAGTCGAGAATCCATCGACGCTGTGCCGGGGTCTCCGGGATCTCGGCGCCGCGCGCCCGCCCGACGATGCCGATCGCGTCCTCGGCGCTCTCGCCGGCGGCCACGAGGGTCGCGGCGGCGACGAGCGGCGAGCGGCCGAGCCCCTGGCGGCAGTGGAGCGCCACGACCCTGCCGGCCCGCAGGGCGTCGACGAGGTCGCCGGCCAGGGAGGCCACCGCCTCGAGAGAGGGCGGAACGCCGAGGTCAGGAACGGGCAGGGAGCGGTGGTCGAGTCCGCGGGCGCGGCACGCATCGGCCTCCCGGGTGAGGGACAGCTCCGACTCCTCGGCGCGCTCGAGGAACGAGACCACGACGTCGATCCCGGCATCGCGCCACGCCTCGACGTCGTGGTGGAGCCGGTCGCCGCCGCGCGGCCGGCGGGCGATTCCGAGACGCCCGGGCCACGGGCCGGGGATCCAGGCGATCCTCTGTTCCATTCAGGCGATCCTCACGGTACAGCGCTTGATCCTGCGATCCCGGGCGCTCTCGCCGCCCGCGGGGGACCGACATCGGTGGTGCGCCCGCCCGTCACCGCCCGCCAGCCGCCGACCGGGAGAGCCGCCGCGAGGGGGTCCCTCGAGAAGCGGTTCACGGATCGTGCCGGGACGGAGCGGTGGTCGCGAAGACGGCCGGCAGGTTCTCGAGTCCCGCCTGCCAGAACGTGCGGACGCGCTCCGTGGCCTGGGCATCGGTGTTCCCCGGGGCTGCGGTGAACCGTCCCGCGTACTCGACCCTGCATGTCGCAGCCCCGGCGCGCTTCACCCGTATCCGACCGACGTAGTCCGCGAAGGTCGTGGGGCCGGCCACGATGGTGTACGCCCACTCGCGACGCCTGGCGTCGAACGACACGAGCCGCTCCGTCAGTTCCCGGCGGCCCGCGGTCCCTCCGACGATCGTCACGCGCCGGCCGATGCCGCCGGCAGCCGGCTCCAGCACGCTGGCCTCGACCCACGGATGCCAGTCGGGCAAGCCGTTGAAGTTGCCCACCACGGCCCAGACATCCTGCGCCGGGGCGCCGACCGAGACCGAGAGCCACACTTCCAGCATTCGCGCCTCCTCGTCCGCAGGGCGCCGCCGGTGCATCACGGATCCGACCACCCGGCGGGGCGCGTGTCCAGAAGCGATGCCGGAGACCGTCCTGCCCGGTCCGATGGCCCGCGAGGACCACATCGCCCTCGCCGTGAGGCTCCCGTCCATCGTCGGCCACGTGGGCGGCGCTTGCATCGAGCGCCGCAGCACCAGCGCGGTCGATGCCGCGACGCGAGCGCGACCCGCGGAGCGCTGCTCCTGCCGGCGCCGCCGGCCGTCACGACGAGGGCGGCGACGAGGGTCGCGACGCCGATCCCGGCCGCGACGCGTCGGCGGCCCGGAGACCCCGGATCACGGCTCCCGCCTGCGCCAGGTGCTGGCGCTGATGGGCGGCGATGATGGTCAGGCAGGAGTAGAGGTTGTAACGCACGCGGCGGGAGAACGGAGACACGATCCTGAGACGTCCCAGGTCGAGCCCGTCCGCGTCCCTGACGCACGAGGTGCGCTGCTCCTGCAGCGAGTCGAGCTCGGCGAGCACGCGGCCCTTCGGCTCGACGGCGGCGGGCACGAACGGCGCCGTGGTCTTGATCCTCAGCCGGACGGGCGGGTTCGTGAGCCAGTGCAGGAGCCGGCCGACGATGTCGCGGCGGTACGGCCCGCCGCTCACGAGCCCGCGATCACGGCCGGACCTGATCGTCTCCCTGATGAGCGGCAGGAAGGCGCGCGACGTCAGGGTCAGGTGGATGAGGCACTCCGCGACGGACCACTCGCCGGCGGTTGGCCGGGCGCCCCAGGCGTCGGCGGCGAGGGGCTCCGCCACCTCGTGGGCGCGGCGACCGGCGTCCGCGAGCTCCCCGACGATCCGTTCGAGCTGGGGCTGCAGCGGCATCGTCGACCCCGCGTCCCGTCATCCGACGCGGCGGCTGGCGAGCAGCAGCGTCGCCGGCGGCAGCGTGATGCCGAGCGCGGCCGCCGTCGCCATGTTCACGACGAGCTCGAACCGGGTCGGCTGCTCGATGGGGAGCTCGGCCGTCGTCGCGCCCCGCAGCAGCCTGTCGGCGTAGGCGGCGAGGCGGACGTACGCCTCGCGCTGGTTCGCGCCGTAGCTCATGAGCCCGCCGGCGTCGACGTACTCGCTCCAGCCGAACATCGACGGCAGCCGCTCGGCGATCGCGAACCGGGCGATCCTCGAGCGCGCCACCATCGTGGCGCCCTCGGGGAAGACGACCATCGCGTCGGCCCTGGCGTCGCGCACGGCGGCGAGCGCGCCGTCGAGCTCGGCGCCGCCCCTGAACGGGACGTACCTGACCGCGAGGCCCAGCGCGCGCGCCGCCTCCTCCGTGGCGCGGCGCTCGGAGCCCTCGCCCGGATGATCGGTGTTGGAGAGCACCGCCAGCCTGCGGATCCCCGGGACCGCCTGCCGGAGCAGCTCGACGCGCTTGGCGGCGACGGTGAGCGAGAGGAACGTGAGCCCCGTGAAGTTCCCGCCGGGTCGCCGGAGGCTCGCCGCCAGCCCCAGCTCGACGGGATCTCCGCTGATCGCGAACAGGACGGGCACGTCCTTCGCGTTCCTGATGGCCCGGATCGCCGGGCCGCTCGACACGATGAACGCCACCCCGGAGCGCGTCAGCTCCGCCACGGCAGCGCGCAGCGCCTCCAGGTCGCCCGTGTAGCGGAGATCGAGGACGACGCTCTGCCCGTCGACGTGGCCGTGCTGGCGCAGGCCCTCGCGGAACCCGTCGATGAACGGGTCGGGCTGCGCCTCGGTGGAGATCCATCCGATTCGCGCGGGCGACCGGCCCTGGGCGTCGGCGCCGGCCGGCAGGACCGTCGCGGCGAGCCCGGCGAGGAATGCGCGCCTCGGAATCGTCATGCCGTGAGTATATTCCCGCGCACGCCCGCCCGGCGGCGTCCGGCCGGCGTAGGGGCTGCCGCGCCGACTTCCTCCAGGGACGAGACGTCGTGGCCGCGGCTGAACCCGGCGGCGCTCGCCGCGCCCCGCGGCAGGCCGGTGTCGTGGGCGATGCCGCCGCGCGGCCCGGGCGCGAGCCTCGGACCGCCCTGCACGTCCCATCCCGGGCCGGTCCGCATCATGCGATGGTCCCGCCGGCCGTCAGCGCAGCCGCCTCCCGCAGCGGCTCGCCGGCGTTGACGTGGAAGTGCAGGCGCTTCGAGTCCTGGTAGCGCCCGGGATTCGTCAGCACCCGACACGCCCCGCGCTGGCGCGCCACCTGGGCCGCCGCCCGGCGGGCGACCTCGAGCACCGCGTGCAGGAGGGTCTCGGCGACGGCACGTGCTTCTTCGGGACGACGACGATGTGGACGGGCCAGAACGGTCGGGTGTGCCTGAAGGCGAGCACCTCGTCGGTCTCGACGACGACGTCCACCGGCGTCCGGCCGCTCGGCGCCGGCTCGCGGCGGGAGTCGTCGCCCATCGCGTCACGTCGGCTCTGCGTCGGCCGCGATGCCGGCGATCAGCGCGGCATCGCATCCGCATGCGTGGTCGTCATGGCGTGGTTCGCCCCCGCCAGCGTCCTGAAGGAGCCGCGAGGCACGTGCTCGGCGATCAGCCGCCCGATCCTGTGGGTGATCGGCGGGCTGCGGTCGCCGACGACCGTGACGACCGGCATCGGGAGATCTCGGAACGCCCCGGCGGAGTACGCCTCGCCGAAGGTCGCCCGCACGTCGCGGACGTTCGTGGCCGCCTCCCTGGTGAGGTAGGCGGCCAGCGGATCGGGCATGCCGGCGAAGGCTCCCTCGCCGAACCAGAAGTCGACCATCGTCCGCACCGCCCTGTCCTCGCCGCTCTCCACCCGGGCGACGTAGCCGTCGAACACGCTCCTGACCGCGGCGTGCGCGGCGGCATCGCCGTCCATCGCGAGGAGGTTCACCGCGACGGGCTCGAACAGCGCGAGCGCGCCGATCCGGACCCGCGCGCGGAGGGCGAGCCGCAGCGCCACGACGCCGCCGTAGGAGTGGGCGGCGAGCACGGCCGGCTCGCCGACGTGCCGCACGAGCGCCTCGAGGAGCTCGCAGGCGTACGCGACGTCGAGCGGCTGCCCGGGAGCCTGCGGCGTCGTCTCCCCGTAGCCGGGGAGGTCGGGTGCGACCACCCGGTGACGACCGGCGAGACGCTCGCCGACCTTCGCCCACGCCTTGCCGTTGCCCGGCGATCCGTGGATCAGGAGCGCGACGGGCCCCGCGCCGTGGTCCTCGTAGCTCAGGCGGCGATCCCCGATGGCGAGCGTCGGCACGGCGTCTTCCCGGCGGGCGCGCCGAGCGCGTCAGGCGCGCTCGAACACCGCCATGATGATCCGGACGCGATCCTCCTCGAGGTTGCGGGCGACGTTCCTGAACATGGGCCCCGCGTCGGCCCCGAGCATCAGGTGGACGCCGAGCGGCGGCGGCCCGCCGGCGGCGGCCGCGGCGGCGATCCGCTCGCGGAACCACGCGAGCGACGTCGCGCTCTGGTCCTGCCAGACGAGCTCCTTGAAGCCGATCCCGCCGATGAGCCGGCGCACCTCGTCGGGCGGGCGGAGGTGGCTGATCGACGGCTCGGGCGCCCAGGGAACGGGGAAGTGGATCGGCTGGTTGAGACCCGCCATGATCTCGTGCATCGCGAGCCGTCCGCCCGGCCGCACGACGCGGTGGATCTGGCGGTAGAGGCCGTCCTTGTCCGCGATGTTCATGGTCGCGTGCTGGGTCCACGCGGCGTCGTAGGCGCCGTCGCCGACCGGCATCGCGAGCGCGTCGCCGTGGCGGAACTCCACCTGGCCCGCGAGGCCGGTCCGCCGCGTGAAGTCGGCGCCCACGCGGCAGAACTCCTCGGTGAGGTCGAGCACCGTCACCCGGCAGCCCAGCTCCGCCGCCAGCACGCGGGCCGGCCCGCCGATGCCGCCGCCGACGTCGAGCACGCGGGAGCCGCGCCCGAGACCGGCCAGCCGCGCCAGCTCGAGCGTCGCGTCCTTGCCTCGCGTGTGGAAGTGGTCGACGGGCGCCAGGTCGTCGTGAGTGAGCGAGTCGGGGTCCTTGCCCGCGGCGCGGAGGCCGTCGATGATCGACCGCTGCAGCGTGGGGCGGCCGTAGTGCCGGTCGACAGCGTTCATGGGCTGCTCTCCTCCACGCGGAAGCTACACCGCCGGCCGGCCCGGGTCGACCGGCCCCCCGTGACGCCCGCGCCCGAGTCCGCGGACGCGGGCGCCCGTGGCGCGTCCAGCGGCGAGCTCGGAGCCGTCACGGCCCCTACGGGCACGGCGGATAGCCGAGGTGGATCCCCGGTGCCGGTCGCGTGAACGTGCAGCCGAAGTCCGGATGGGCGACCGCCGCCGGGTTCAGGATGTCGTCGCCGTCGGGCTTGACGCCGTTGACCACCCAGTTCACCAGGTCAGCGAAGGCCTGCTCCTCCTCGGCGACGTTGAAGCCGCAGTGCCCGTGGTCGCGGATGGCGCGGACGACGAGCAGGTCGGCGGCGCCCTGCGCGGCCGCGCGGCGCGCGTAGATCTGCTCCATCGAGAACGGCACGAAGAGATCGCCGATCGTGTGGAGGCTCAGGACCGGCACCGGCAGCCGCCCGGTGATCGGCGGGATGTTGGCGAGCCCGTCGGGATGCCGCCCCTGCGGATCCTCGGCGACCCGCAGGACGGCCGCGTTGAGGGCCAGCTCCTGGGGCGACAGCGCCGGATCGGCGTCGATCTGGTAGACGGTGTCGACGTTGCCCTGGACGTTGCCGGGCGCCACGCCGATGTCCCCGCCGGTCGTGCCGACCGTGAAGAGGAAGTTGCCCCACACGACGAAGGACGTCGCGAAGGCCGGCCGCGGACCGCCGGAGATGTTCTGGGTCACGCCGAGCAGCGCGAGCCCCCGGGCGTTGAGGACGAGCGGGTAGGGCGCGCCGAGCGCGGCCCGCACGACCGGGACGACGGCCGTCTGGTAGTCCTCCGGGAACGGAAACTCCGCCTGGACTCCCGCGAGGGCCTGCGCGACGAGGTTGAAGTCGAGGAAGTAATCGAACAGCTCGCTGTCGCCCATGACGCCGCACATCGGCAGCGCGCCCGCGTAGGCCTGCGGGTACTGCTCGATCGCCACGCCCGTGATGTGACCGCCCATCGAGTGGCCGGTGATCCAGGTGCGGCGCGGGCGGCCGACCAGCCCGTTGAAGAACTGGCCGAGGGCGTGGGTGTCCTTCACGCCCTGCTTCACGTCGTAGCCGTTCTTGCTGTACGACGAGGCCGCCCACGCGTAGCCGTTTCTCACGAGGTAGGCGCGGAGGCGCGGGTTGCTCACCGTCAGCTCCAGCCCGGTCCCGCGGAAGCCGTGGGCGTAGAGGACCAGCTCGCCGTTCCAGTCATCCGGCACCTCGATCCGGTACCCGGCGCCGTTGTGGACGCCCCAGTAGCGCGTCGTCGAGGTGCCGGGCAGCGCGCCGAAGGGCAGCTTCGACTCGTCGACGAAGTACCTCGGCGGCTGGGCCGGGGCGCCCGGCGCCCACGCGGCGACGATGGCGAGAGCGGCGAGGACTGCCGGAAGTACACGACGTCGTGCCATGGCGAAAGCCTCCCCTGGAGGAGTCCGGCGCGCCTCCCCGGCGCCACCGGAGCTGCGTGGCGAGGAGGTTATCCGAGGCGCCCCGCCGAAGGCAACCCGACGGTGGGCATCGTCAGCGCATCTGCTTGTGGACGAACTCGATGATGAGCTCGATGGCGCGGTTCGACGCCGGCGATCCCGGCTTCCGCATGATGAAGCCCTGTCCCTCACCCTCGAACAGCTCCACGTCCACGCGGCCGCCGGCCTTGCGGTACGCCGCCACGAAGCGCTCGAGATGGGGCCGGGGATGGGCGAGGTCGTCGCTGCCCTGGACGTAGAGCACGGGCGGCAGCTCGACGCGCTCGCCCTCCTCGAGGATGCGCGCCGGCGTCCCCTCGGCCATGGCGTCCTCGGTCTGCCAGTAGGCGTCGTGGCAGGGGAGCACCTCGTCCACCAGCGCCGGATACGGCTGTCCCTTCGCCCTGAGGTCCTTCGCGTAGCGATAGCGGCCGAGCGGATCGATGACGGGCGACGTCAGCGCGACGCACCGCACCGTCGCGTCGGCGGGCGGCGATCCCGGCGGCAGCGGCAGCGCGGCGTAGCGCGCGTCGAACGGCCGCATCGCGAGGAGCATGGCCTGGTGGCCGCCGCTGGAATTGCCCATCGAGCCGACGAGGTCCGGCCGGCTGCCCAGCTCGCTCGCCCGGGCCTTGAGCCAGCGGATCGCGTAGTGGATGTCCTGCAGCGAGGCAGGATACGGCGCCACCGGCGGCTGGCGCCAGTCGAGCGCGGCGACCACGACGCCGCTCCTCGCCAGCGGCTCGTGGATGACCGCGTCGGCGAGCCGGTCGGCGCGGCACCACGCGCCGCCGTGGAGCTCGACCATGATGGGGAACGGTCCCGCGCCCTGCGGCCGGTAGAGACGCGCGAGCAGCGGCAGGTCGCCGTGACGGCGGTACTCGACGTCCTCGATCGTGATGTCGTGGCTCATGCGCGCCTCGCCCCTCCTCGGGATGCCGCGATGCTAGTCCGGTCCGCCGTCCCGGGCAAGCGGCTCCCGGGTCGCAAGACGGCGGTCGAAGCACGGCATCCCGTTGCAGGATCCCGGAGTCGCGCCTTCCGCCGGCATCGTCGGGTCGTCCCGGTCAGGACGAGCGAGCGGCGCGCCGCGCCCGGGCCGCGACCGCGAGCGCCAGGGCGACGAGCACGAGGAGGACCGGCTCGCTCGTCTCGGCGCGTCGCACGCCCACGCCGGAGAAGCTCCGGTGCGGATCCGGCCCGCTTCCCGGAGCGATCAGCGTGACGCGGAAGGTGTCGGGCCGGTCGCGGGGGCCCGTCCACTCGTAGGAGCCGAGCCCGAAGTCCGCGAACGAGGCGAGCCCGGGGTCGGCGAAGCCGGGGACGGGCGCGCCGTCAGGCGAGGACCGCGGCGGATCGAAGACCGGAATCGAGACGCCGGCCGCTTCGAGTCCGGAGCTGGCGGCGACGTCGAACACGTCGATGCGGCCGATCTCGAAGCCGACCGAGAGGATCCTGTCCGGGCCCGGACCGCCGTCCGTCACCGGCGTGATGGTCGCGGCGTTGCGTCCACCGGCGTTCCCCTCGGCCGGCTCCACGACCCCGGGGACTCCGGGAAAGAGAATCGACGACACCCACGAGAAGTCCCACGTGACGGCGGTCGCGGGATTCGCGGAAATGAGCCTCGATTTCGCAGGGGTCGAGGTGAAGACGTGCGCTCGGGATCGCCGGGAGGTTGGGGAATGCCGCACGAAGAGGGCTCCCGCCGTGGTAGATGAGGGGTGCGAGCCACACCCAT
>Ga0209172_10000712_pt1 | contig 86590 bp, 74 predicted proteins | sample LarsenN4metaG_FD_184113 | JGI IMG/M metagenome (GOLD analysis project Ga0209172, IMG submission 184113) | Hot spring sediment bacterial and archeal communities from British Columbia, Canada, to study Microbial Dark Matter (Phase II) - Larsen... ... | reverse complement strand
TGTCTATGTTCCATCCGCCATCGAGAACTGCAACCCTCACCCAGCTTGCGCCACGGGTAAAATCCCAAGCTTTTTCTGCTCTAATTTTGGCAAAAACATCCCTTAAGGCAACCGCTGGCTGTTGCAGAGTACAAAATTGAGTATTATAGTTGCTATCACAAGGTTGATAATCAGTAAGATAAATCGGCTCATTTCTGAAGGCACGCGTAACTTCTGGATGAGCTTTGAGCGCCGTTGGTACTGTATCCTCGGATCCTGGTTGCACCTTTACGGTATAGGTCGTTCCCCAAAGTCTCTCAATGACCTGTAGTCCAAAAGCTCTGATGAGAGCATTAGCTGACTGTTCATTCTTGAAATGCACAATTATCCACTTTGTTATATCTTCTATCTGAACCATTCCTCGAGTCTGCGCTATTCCTTGAGTTGTCGGTACATTTATGGCCGTTGAAACTCCTACCATGATCACTAGCAAGCAGATCCCCACTGGACGAAATACCTTCATTCTACCTTTCATAATAGTCCCCTTAGAGAGTTGTCGTGGGAATAGGCAAGATTGCCGGGTCCCCAAACCAGTGGTAATGAACTATCTATTCCATAAAAACGCGGAGCTTCAACAGCATTAGCCAGCCTGATCCAGAAAGTCACTCGCAGCTTAAAAGACGAATCCATCATTTCCTAAGACAATCTCCATAAATACGGCTGCAAAAGAAATCCAGCTTCGCTTGTTATATAAGCTGACTCTGGATACCCATCTTTACCAACTTCCTGTTATCTTTTTGGCCATATTCTAGAGATTTGATTGAGTATTGTCAAGAATACGAATCTCATTTCGAGTAGGTTAGTAGATTTTACCTGAGGCAATTGGCTGTGTCACCGTGTCATCAACTGGAGTTACCCCCAGGTTCGTCCTGTAGCGGGGATCAAGAGCATCGCGCAATCGGTCGCCTAAAACATTAAAACTTAACACAGTCAACAGAACAAATACGCCTGGAGCAAGCACCCAGGCGTTTGCTTTTAGCGTTGCAACCTCCTGCGCGCTCGCAAGCATCGTCCCCCAACTTGCAGTCGGCTCCTGCACGCCTACGCCTAAGAACGAGAGCGAAACTTCAGCCAGGATGAAAGTAGGGATCGTGAGAGTTGCTTGAACAACAATCACCGGCAAAAGATTGGGCAGTATATGGCGGGCAATGATCCAGCGGTTATTGGCCCCCATCGCAACGGCTGATTGAACATACTCGCTGTTTTTGAGCGAAAGCACCATGCCGCGCACGATGCGGCTGATCTCGGCCCAGCCCACCGCGCTGAATATGATCAACATCATGCTCGCTACCTGAAGCGGTGATACGCTCAATGGAAATGCTGTTCGCAAAGCGAGGATGAGAAATAGCGCCGGAAGAGAGAGCACTACTTCGGCAAACCGCATGAAGACTGCATCTACGGTGCCCCCCAGATAACCGGAGATGCTCCCCAGCAGAATGCCTATTGAAAACGCCAGCAGCAATCCCAGTGGCCCGACAAAGAGCGGCATCTGGGAGCCCCATATCGCGCGAGAGAATATGTCGCGGCCCAGCACATCGGCTCCAAATAGATAAAAGCGCGGCGGCGTCTCAAGATCATCTTTACCAGCGACTCCGATCAGATGGCGCGAAGACTCAATAAAGCCGAAAAGAAGATAGCTCTCTCCTTTAACAAAGAACTCTATCGGATAACGCTTCGATGTGTCCTCGGCATACGCCATCGTCATCGGATCAATTAGGCGAACCCGATAGATGAATGGCCTTAAGTGAAATTGCCCTTCGGAGTCGATGAAATGCAATCGGCTCGGCGGACAGAGCGGGGCCCTTCGATCTTGCGAAGAGTAATGATAAGGCGCAATGAACCCGGCAAACAGGCTTACAAAGTATAATGCTAGCAGGAAAGCCAGGCTCAGCCTGGCGGGGTAACCTTTCAGAAATGCGCGCCAGATTGAAGGCGGGGCTCCTGTTGGAGGTTTGCTTGTAAATCCCCCAAAGCCGCAGAGGCGCAGAATCTCGGAGAGTATCTTAAAAACTCTGTGCCTCTGTGGCCCTGTGGCGAAATCTTCTCTTATCATTAAAGAGGAATATTCCCATGCTTTTTAGGAGGATTGCTGTCGCGCTTAGTCTCAAGCAACTGCAAAGCACGGATGAGTTTTGGCCTGGTATATGCCGGCTCTATCACTTCATCAATGTAACCGCGCTCCGCCGCCACATAAGGCGATGCGAACTTCTCTTCAAACTCACGGATCTTCTCAGCCCTCACCTGAGCCGGGTCTCTGGCAGTTGAAATCTCTTTGCGGTAGAGTATCTCAACCGCTCCTTGCGCGCCCATCACTGCAATCTCCGCTGTCGGATAAGCGTAATTGACATCGGTGCGAATGTGCTTCGAGGCCATCACACAATAGGCCCCGCCATAAGCTTTGCGCGTGATTACAGTAATCTTAGGCACAGTCGCTTCGGCATAGGCATAGAGCAACTTGGCCCCGTGCCGAATTATTCCGCCGTACTCTTGCTGAACTCCGGGCAAGAATCCAGGCACATCCTCAAAAGTGATGAGCGGTATGTTGAAGCAATCGCAGAAGCGCACGAACCGCGCTCCCTTTACCGAAGCGTCTATATCGAGCACGCCTGCCAGAAATGCCGGTTGATTGGCGACCACGCCAACCGGGCGACCGTCCAGGCGGGCAAAGCCGATCACAATGTTTTTAGCGAAATGCTCCTGCACCTCGAAGAAGTAACCATCGTCAACTACAAGGTGAATTATGTCGCGTATATCATAGGGCAAATTGGGTTCGGTCGGAACTATGTGGTTCAGCTTCGGCTCGGCGCGATCAATCGGATCTATCGAGCGGCGGCGCGGAGGATCGTCCATATTGTTTGAAGGGATGAAGGAGAGAAGCTCGCGGATAATGCGCAGGCAATCTTCTTCATCTTCGGCGGCAAAGTGCGCCACGCCGCTCTTCGAGTTTTGAGTCATCGCGCCGCCAAGCTCTTCTTTGCTCACCTCCTGATGCGTGACCGTCTTGATGACATCGGGGCCGGTGATGAACATATAGCTTGTCTTCTTGGACATTATTATGAAGTCGGTGATGGCGGGCGAATAGACGGCTCCGCCGGCGCAGGGCCCCATGATGGCCGAGATTTGAGGCACTACGCCTGAAGCCAGAGTATTGCGAAGGAAGATGTCGGCATAACCGGCCAGCGAGACTACTCCTTCCTGAATGCGCGCGCCGCCGGAGTCGTTGAGGCCGATCACAGGGGCCCCAACCTTCATCGCCAGGTCCATTATCTTGCAGATCTTCTCTGCGTAAGTCTCTGACAACGATCCGCCGAAGACGGTGAAATCTTGCGCGAAGATGAAGACCGGCCGACCGTCAATGCGGCCATAGCCGGTGACTACGCCATCTCCGGGGTACTTCAGATTCTGCATGCCGAAATCGGTGCAGCGATGAGTCTTGAGCCTATCGAACTCCTGAAAGCTTCCTTCATCGAGCAAGAACTCTATGCGCTCGCGCGCGGTCATCTTGCCTGAAGCGTGTTGCTTCTCAATGCGCTCTTTTCCGCCGCCCAGCTCGGCAGCAGCGTTCTTCTCCCTCAGCGTCTGAAGTTTATCTTCCATAGAGCTCGGCTTATTTCTTCCCAATGCTCTCCCAGTCTTTCAGGAATCGCTCCAGCCCGATGTCAGAGAGCGGGTGATTAAAGAGCTGCTCGAAGACTTTGTACGGCATAGTGGCAATGTCTGCGCCCAGGCGCGCTGCCTCAACCACATGCAGGGGATTGCGGACGCTGGCGACAAGGATTTCGGTTTGAAAGTCGTAGTTATCGAATATCTCGACGAGGTCCCTGATCAGCTCCATCCCGACGTGGCTTATATCATCAAACCGGCCAACGAACGGGCTGACGAACGAGGCCCCCGCTTTGGCTGCAAGGATGGCTTGCGGAGCAGAGAAGACCAGAGTCTGATTGATGCGGATGCCTTCGCTCGAAAGCACTCGCGTTGCTTTGAGCCCCTCTTTGATCAGAGGGACCTTAACTACGACATTGGGGTGAATCTTAGCCAGGTCGCGCCCCTCGCGGATTATCCCTTCTGCTTCGGTGCTTACTACTTCGGCGCTCACCGGGCCATTGACTATCTCGCAAATAGTCCGAATGTGCTCTTTGAAATCAACATTGCCCTCTTTGGCAATCAGAGATGGGTTGGTAGTGACGCCATCGACCAGGCCCATTGCTGCGCCTTCGCGGATCTCCTTCAGATTTGCTGTATCAAGAAATATCTTCATTGTTGCTCTCCCTAAAATGTGTAATCAATAAGCAAAGACAATCAACAATCGAGGTGAAGAAATATTTTACAACATTGTTTTGATAACTCACAGTTTAAATGGCGCGTTGCGCCTGGCGGAGATGCTTGACGTTCTGCAATTGAAAGTTTTAAGCTTGCTTCTGCGTCGGAGTTCAAATAGCGAATTATGCTGCTGAGTGGCCATACAGCTCGCGATGGGCGACGCCATGGAATCCTGGGAGCGCTAGTTTCCTTGCCTGCTCATGTTGTGTTATATCACAAACAAGCAGGCAGGATGCCTGCGCTCCCAGGGCATTTTCTGAGGAGCCATACAGCTCGCGATGGGCGACGCCAGGAAACGACAGATGTACAGCAAGGCGGTCAGGTTGCTGATGGCGCGCACTATCAGCAACCTGACCGCCTTGCTGTACTCTTTCTGAGAAACTATACAATTCGCGACGGGCGACACCGTGAAACGATGAAAATCACCGGGGGGCTCGATTATGAGTCAGCGCAGGATTAGAGGGACCCTTTCTCAGTGGAGACAAAACGCGCTCCGGCAAATGGAGCGATCGCGCAATGCTACATTGCGTCTCTTGGCAAGCATACCTGAAGATGAAATTCTACGGCCGCGGACTCAGGGGGAATGGTCGATCAAAGATGTTCTGGCGCATATTGTTGCCTGGGAAGAGGAGGCAGTGAAACGGCTGGCGCTGATTGCTAAGGGGAAAGGTGAGCGGATCGTGTTTTACGATGATATGCGCGCTGCCGATGAGTTCAATGCTCGCGCTGTTGCTGCTGCGCGTTCGACTTCGCTCTCCGCGCTTGTCAAGCGCGCTGCGCGCGCGCGCCAGCGGCTGGTAGACAGCTTGTTACAACTTCCGCTCAACTCGCTCAACGACCCTTCTCAGCGTTATCCAGTCATTGCCTGGCTTCCCGAATTTGCCTGGACTCACGAGGGCGCCCACAGGCGCCGGATTCGAGAGTGGTGGAGAGCGCAGCGCAATCAAGCTAGAGATTGAATGATGTCTGAACGGCTTCTTTTACAGCCCGTTGACAACTCGCTGGCTGAGGGATTAGCATTTGGCGCTCAGCAATAATCTGTTTCTCTTTAGATTTGCAGATTTCGCCAGAAATCTGCAAATCTATAAGAGAAATGACTGGCAGCGATAGTTATGGGAGCATCTGGTCGATCATCTTAGTTCAGGCCGAATTATAACCTATGACTATTTACGACGTCACCATTCCGCTCTCTTCTGATACTCCGGTCTATCCCGGCGATCCGCCTGTTAACATTGAGCAAAAGATGAGCATCTCAAATGGTGACCTGGCCAATGTCTCTTATTACGGATTCAGCTCCCATGCCGGGACGCATGTTGATCCGCCATCTCATTTAATTGATAATGGACTCACAGTTGACGAACTTCTACTGGAACTGCTGATCGGGCGCGCGACAGTTATTGAGATCAAATCGCCCTGCATTGACAAAGTGGCTCTCGGAGAGGTTGATCTCACTGCCACTGTCCGCGTGCTTTTTAAGACCAGCAATTCACAACTCTGGAACAAAAAAGAATTTATCGAGGACTATGTCTACATTGCGCCTGATGCAGCGCAAATGCTGGTTGACAGCGGTATTAAACTTGTAGGAATAGATTACCTGTCTGTTGATAAGTTTGATAGCGCAAAGTTGCCATCTCATATTACGCTGTTGAATAATGGAGTAGTTATTATCGAAGGGTTGAATCTGGCTGAGATCGAACCTGGAGATTATGAGCTAATCTGCCTCCCTCTCAAGATCAAAGGCGGCGACGGCGCTCCCGCAAGAGTGATTTTGCGCCGGTAATCTTTTTCATAACCGAGTTTAGGGTGAACAGACCGATGATGATGACCAACACAATTGGAATTCTCCTGGCGGGGGGCGTTGGCGAGCGCCTCTATCCGTTGACCAGACATCGCGCCAAGCCTGCTGTGCCCTTTGGAGGCATCTATCGCATCATTGATATTACTCTCAGCAATTGCTTCAACTCGCAGTTGCGGCGCATCTTTGTTCTGACGCAGTATAAATCGCAATCTCTTCACAGGCACATTCGGTTAGGATGGGATATAGTCTCGCATGATCTGGGCGAATTTATCGAGATAGTCCCGCCGCAAATGCGCGTTGGCTCCGACTGGTATCAGGGCACCGCCGATGCCGTCTATCAAAACATTTACACGCTTGATCAGGAGTCATCGCGTTATGTTATCATCCTGTCGGGCGATCATATCTACAAGATGGATTACTCGCTGATGCTCGATTATCATATTGCCCGCGATGCTGATGTCACAGTTGCAACTATAGAAGTGAGGCGACCAGAGGCGCGGCGCCGCTTCGGAGTTCTTGATGTCCTTGAATCAGGCCGCATTGTGGGATTTGAGGAAAAGCCTGATGATCCCAAGCCGATGCCCGGCAACAGCGAGATGAGCCTGGCCTCTATGGGGGTCTATATATTTAATCGTGACACCCTGTTTGAATCGGTCTCTGATGACGCTATGGACCCACATTCGAGCCACGACTTCGGCAGAGATATAATTCCCTGGCTGGTGGAGAAGCGCAAAGTTTACAGCTACAACTTTCGCGACGAGAACAAAAAAGAGGCCAAGTACTGGCGCGACATCGGAACTATTGACGCCTATTACGAAGCCAATATGGATCTGGTCTCGGTCGATCCAGTATTCAACCTGTATGACACTTCCTGGCCGTTGCGGACGCGGGTGCTGCAAGCTCCGCCAGCTAAATTCGTCTTCGCCGATGAAGGATCTCGAATGGGCCTGGCGCTGGATTCGATAGTCTCTCCCGGATGCATCGTCAGCGGAGGGCGAGTCTCGAATTCCATTCTTTCAACCAATGTGCGAATCAATAGCTATTCAAGCGTTGGATATTCCATTCTATTTCCAGGGGTCAAAGTAGGCCGTCACGCCCGCATCTTTCGCAGCATCATCGACAGCAATGTAGTAATCCCTGAAGGCGAGGTCATCGGATTTAACGAAGAAGAAGACCGCAAGCGATTCACCGTGACCGACTCAGGCATTGCTGTTGTCACTGTTGACGATTATGCTGAGGTGAGTTGCCCGATAGCGGCACAGCTAGATTAAATTTAGAGCAAATACGATCATATCAATTCAGGACAACTGTATGAGGGAAAAGGATAGAGAGCTACGTAGACGCAGACACCGCAGATTAAAAAATAAGAAGAGGAGAGCCAAAGAGGCGCGCCTTGCCTCTTTGCAGCAATCTCAGCAACAGCAATCTCAGGCGAAGATCAGTCGCACTCAAGGGTAGAGCGAATGCGTAATCCGTAATGCGTAAATTAAGAATGATGGGTGATTCGAGATAAGCCAATAATACGCGATGAGTAGAAATGAGAGCGATGTATAATCCGTGATATGCGATTCTGTGAAAATGAGAAGGTATCTCTCATCACACATCACGGATTACGCATTAGGTTTAACCCTTAACAACCTTTGTGCCTGCCTTATAGGTCGGTTTGAACTGGTTGCCAGGCAGGGGAACGTTTTGCTTTAAATCAGACAGCGCAACCCAGGTTATATCATTATTTCTCTCAGTAAACTGATGTTTGATAGGCAACCAGGTATCGTTATCTATCCAGACTTCGAGACGTTTGATCTGGCTGGCTGGCAAATTCTTGGGAGTGAAAATTAACTGAGTTGTCTTCTTGCCATTTATCACTTCATCTTTGCCAAGATCAATATTGTAGTTATTTCTCATGCTGGTGTTTATGGTAAAAGAGATCAGGGCGCCCGCCTGGCCTTTTGACAGATTCTTGGCAGTGCTCTCAAACGCTTGATTAATGATAGGCTGATAGAAGCTGATGAAATCGCCATTGACTATCAGGGTCTTGGGCTCCGGGTTGATATAGTCGATGCGCAACTGGCTCTTTCCGTTTCCAAGAGGCTTATAGTAGATAACCCCAATTTCAATTGGATCTTTAATTCCCAGCTGTGTATTAATCTTCTGCTGGCTCAGATTGGCCTGCAATGATTTAAGTTGCTGCCCTGCGCGAGCCACTTTGTCAAGAATAACTGTAAGCAGTTGAGTGCTTGATGAATTGGCTGCCGCAGTTGGCTGTGAACCGGCAGTGAATACGGCCATCATAATTGCAACTGTAAATAATGTGACAAACTTCTTCATCTTGAATCTCGCTCTCCTCAATTAACTCTTAATTGTCAGTTCGCCTGCTTGACCCAAACTTTATAACCTAGTATTCGTCCATCTGAGGAAAACTTTGGCTCAAAGCGAGTAATAGTAATTCTACTTACACGAGTTTTCTTACGCAAATGAGCCGACAACAGTTCCTGAATTGTCTGGTGATGATTCTCTTTTGCCAGCTCTTCTATGCTCACATCATATACCGCTTCGACCCGTGCGCTCTTTTTGAATAGATAGTTCGGCGTCAAGAAGATAAAAGCCAGGATCAGGACCACCAGGACATCGTAGGGCCGTGAGCCTCGCTCATAAGACCAGAGGATCACACGTTTGATAGCTGATAGCAATCGAATCATATTAACCTCGAACAATGTGCCCATCGCGCATTTGAACTATCCGTTGCGCTACTGCCGCTGCCTCCGGGTTATGAGTAATCATAACAATAGTCTGATTCATCTGCCGATTGAGTTCCTGCAACATATCGAGCACAATCTGTGAGTTCTCCGAATCCAGATTCCCTGTAGGCTCGTCTGCCAGAATGATTGCCGGGTTGGTTATGACAGCTCGCGCAATGGCCACGCGCTGCTGCTCTCCGCCCGACAGTTCCAACGGCTTGTGGTGCATTTTATTTTCAAGGCGCAACAAGCGCAATACCTGTTTCCTCTTCTCCGGGTCGCCTGATTGCTTATAACCGTTCGAGTGGATGCGCTCGGCCAATCGCAAGTTGCCCTCCGCCGTCAGCGTAGGGAAGAGGTTGAACCGCTGAAAAACGAAACCTATCTTGCGGCGCCTCACCTCGGTTCGCTGAGCATCGCTCAGTTGAGTTATATCCTCGCCGTCAATAATGACTCGACCTGAAGTGGGTTTGAGCAAGCCGCCGAGGATATGCAGCAGAGTCGATTTGCCACAGCCGGAGGGGCCCATAATGGCAACGAACTCTCCTTCCTTTACTTCAAGATCGACGCCGCGCAACGCAGGCACATCGACCTTGCCAACGCGGTAGACCATCCTTAAGTCTTTCGTCTCGATTACTGTTTTCACTGGTTGTTCACTCATAGCTAAGGGCCTTGACCGGATCCTGGTTGGCAGCGCGAATCGCCGGATAGAACGCGCCTAAAAAGCCAGCCAGCAATCCTAGTGATGAGGCTATCAATATCCACTTCGGCTCAAATTCGATAAACCGCAGTGTTGTAACCCTGGTGATAATCGCTCTGGCTACAAGAGAGAAGATAAAGCCGCTGATAATTCCAAGCACACTGATCAACAGAGCTTCTCGCTCGATAATGCCAATTATAAATCCTTTTGATGCTCCGAGCGACTTAAGTATACCGATCTCGCGCGTCCGCTCAGTAATAGTTGTATACATTGCCAGCAATATAACCATTGCGCTGATTACCACGGCAACGGCGACGACTGCATTCAAAAACACATCCAGCGCCGGGACGCTGGCCTCGGCGTAAAGCCCCGGTATATCTCGCGTGAAGCCGATGAAGTTATCAGGCAGCCGATCTCTTATACGCGCTGCGACTGCTTCCTGCTCTTCCGGATTTTTGCATTTGACATAAATAGCAAAGCACTTGTTGGGAGCAACCAGCAGTTGCTGCATCTTCGAGAGGGTCATCTTAACCCGCCCCAGGCTTTCGGGGGCATATATACCGGCGACGCGAAACTGTTGGCCGAGAACTTCAACTGTGTCCCCTGGCGACTTATTCCTATCCTTTGCATAGATGGCATCGATAATAACCTCTGAATCATTTGTAAGGGCGTGGCCGCTCACAATGCGGAGCTTGCTAATAGCAGAATAGGAGTCGAAATCTATACCATCCACCATCTCAAAGCCGATTCCGGTGGCCCCGCTGCTGATATACTGGCCTACCGGGGTAACCGCTTCCACCCCTTCGATGGTCTTGATAATATCTGCGTAGCGGACGTCGGTGAGCAGGTTCTTAGTGGAGAGGCTGCTGAAGCTCCCGCCGCGCGAAAACATTATTTCCGCGCCAACATTGGCTTCGCGTTCTGCTCGCTCTTTAAGCATGCCGCGGGCAAGCCCAACCGTCACCAGTATGAGCACAACGCCGATCGCTACGCCTAAAATACTGATCGCGGTCCGAGTCTTTCTCTGCTTAATGTTGGCTACGACGAGATTATCCATGATTGTGGGCGAAAAGTTCTGTTAAGGTTGCTGGATAGCAGCAGCTCTTTTATCAAGATCCACGACCTCAAGGTTTTGAGTATTTTCCAGGATGAATAGCTTATCTTCTAATGGGCCATTTATCACCACCGTATTCGGCTTAAAGGTAACATCGACAGCGTAATAATCCGAGCGTCGCCGAACCGTGATCGTCTGGGCGATGACCTCGTTGCTGCCGTTGGCTACAAGGCTGCCGCGGTAATCTATCTCTGTAGCCAGGTGCCCGCCGTTCTCATAAGTCTGCTGGCGTACAAGCGGGGTGCCTGGCTGAGTGCGATCAAACCAGAACTTGCGCATTAGTCTTGCGCTGCCATTCTGTTTTTCAAGCACAACCACTATGTAATAAGTCCGCTCCACTTTAGCGTTGCGCTTGCGGTCTGGCCGGGTATCATCTTCTATCTGCCTGTGCTCTTCGAGGTAATAGATCGTGTTAGGGTCTGACTTGTCTATTGGATTGATGAAAAGAGCTTCTGTGAAATGCTGTGGCTTGATATTAGCCAGAGCGCCTGCCCGGCGTAGATTGGGATCGGTCACTTCCGATAAATCAACTCTATATTCCTTATTATTCGTCCCCTTAATAAATTTGTGAGGACTTGTCGGCGGCGTCAGCGCCAGTTGAAAATGTTCGCCATCGGTAGCCATGTCGGCGATGTTGGAGCCGGTGATGGGTGCTTGAATGAGCAGCCGAATCTTTTGCGGCCGGCGCAAGAATAGGCGCCCATCGGCAGGCGGATATTCCTTAGCTTCGCCTACCGTTGCGCGATTGAAATCTTTGAATTGAAGGATGACCTGAGCCGAAAGGCTATTCTGTCTCTGATAGCTATTGATCTTCTCTACCATAGCTGAGAGAGGCACAGGAGGCTGGGTCTTCAGCTCTTCAGGAACTGCGCGCGTTCTTACACAAAAGCTTGCCCCCATTACTAATGGCAACAGGAAGATTAGTAAGACAACGCGCCGCGCTGTATCAGTCCTAGACATTGCTGCCGCATTTCCATTCCTTGGTTTTCTTGTAGCCAGCCGTAATAATCTCTTTATAGATAGTGACTTCATGCCGACAATCTGGAGAAAATAACAGAAGCTCATAACCTTTGTCAACGCGTCAAATCAGGCAGCGACTGCATTCGCTGAAGTCTCAAGGGCGAGCGGTCAACCGGTCCTGTTTAATTATGAGGTCGCTTCTAAGTTATCGGTGCAAACCTTTTGTTGATTTATACTACTCAAAGGTTGCAGATTATGTTAGCACAGTCAGACACACAAAAAGACCATTCGTTACTAAATATAGACCATTCGCTAGCAAAAACGTTCACCTCTTTTTGCCTTCATATTATCTTTGCCCCAGGCGAAAAACGGAGACGGATGCCAGTTGCCGGAATGCATATTAGGAAGATGCGGTGGGGCCTTACTTGATCATGTTCCTTTGCATCCTGGCGCCTGGCCTCTAACCAGAGCGATGCCGAGATTACAAGGAGGGGACCACATGCCAGGAGTTTCACTGAACCTGCCCGGGCAAATCGATGCGGAGCTGGCCAGGAGGAGCATTACCGGAGACGAAGATAGCTTTGCGCTGCTGGTCAAACGCTACCAACGACCTCTGGTTAATTTCATAGCCCGAATGATTGGCGACGTCGAGACGGCGCTGGATCTATCACAGGAAGTCTTCATAAAGATATATTGCGCTCTTGATCGCTTCGATCCGAAATACAGATTCAGCACCTGGGCCTACCGCATAGCAATGAATGTCGCTATCGACTACATGCGCCGGCGCAGTCCCCTTACAACCTCTCTTGACGCAGCCATTGAGAGCGATGATAGCAGTTTTGAGCGACAATATTCACAGGTGGAGAACTCGCTTGATCAGGAGCTTGTCAATAAAGAGCGCAGCGAACAGATCCGCCACGTCATCTCGAGGTTGCCTCTGCGCTACCGCCAGTTGATTGTTCTGCGTTATATAGACGATCTGAGCTACAGCGAGATTGCCGAGGCCACTCGCTTGCCACTGGGCACGGTGAAGAATCGCCTGTTCCGCGCCCATGATCTTGTGCGGCATAGTCTGAAGCGAATAGGGATAGAGCAGGTGTGACAGTTAATTCGGGTTCTTACCCGTTGCGCTTGTCATGATCGGGCACATGGCGATTGACTAACATCGATTACCGATTTCTCTCGGCGCTCTCCCTGTCGCCTGAAGAAGCGCCTCCGGCCCTACCGGCGCGCCGGTAGCCTTCTTCATCCAGAGATCAGAGGCAACTCTTCCGGCAGTTGTAATTGCAATCTTCATCACTCGGGATGAATCGAATCGCAAACTGCTATAAAATCGTTTTGAGGGCGCTCTCGCGCCCGAACCGGCAGTGCTGTTGGGCCGCAGCCCGCCTACTGTCTTTTAAGGAGAAAAGATTTGAAAGGAAGCTTAAACGGTATCAGAGCAATACTGTTCGACGCCGGGGGGACCCTGATCGATCTTGATTCATCTCGCATCTGCGATCTGATCAGCACAGAGCTGGGAATTGAACCATTGCCGGACCGGTTCCCGCGAGCCCAGTGCCTGGCCGGCTTTCGCATTGGCCAGTTGATAGCATCCGGCGCAAAGTCCACTGAAAAACTCTTCAAAGAATACTACACGACCCTATTGACAGAGATCGGGGCCCCACAAGAAAAGCTGGCTGCCGGCCTGGAGCGCATTTTAGAGCTGAGCAAATCAGAGATGCTCTGGCGCAAAACTGCCGATTCAACCGCCTCAATCCTGGCCGAGCTGAAAGAGCGTGGCCTCCGGCTCGGAGTCGTCTCAAACAGCGATGGGCGCATTGAGAGCGTTTTCAAACAGCTTGGCCTGGCAGATTACTTTGATCTTATTATCGACTCTTTTGTTGTAGGCGTGGAAAAACCCGACCCTGGAATCTTCCGGTTGGCAGTAGAACGCGCGTCGGTGGCCCCACAAGAGGCTGCTTACGTGGGGGACCTCTATTCCGTCGATGTCATCGGCGCGCGCAGAGCCAATCTCATCCCTGTCCTTTACGATCCCTTCGGGCTTAATCAAAGCGCAGATTGCCTGCGCATCAGCGCAATGAGCGATCTGATTGGATTGATAGAAGAAGGCAAAAGTTAAAGAAGGGGCGCCTCTTTCACTCTCGCCTTCCGCATTGTTTTAGCCCGGATTCAAGAATACCTGGATCATATCTATCAGATCCGTCACGTTGATCGCGCCATCTCCATTGACATCCGCTTCGGTGATCTGCGGGGCGGCGCCGCTCAGTATCTGAATCAGAGAGATCAGGTCTGCTACATTGACTTGATTATCCTTATTGATGTCCCCTCTGACCTCCACTCGAACCGCCTCATCAACGCTCAACTGTCCATCGCTGACCGTTATCAGCAGCCTGAACAAACCTGGACTGTTCAGGCCGGGCGCAAGGCGGAGAGTGAAATTGCTCCCGCTGCTAACTATCGACGCGAATGGGGCCCCGGTCACAGTTACGGTCAGCCTGTCTCCATCAGGGTCGCTGACGGTCAGAGGCACTTCTTTCCTGCTGCCGGCAAGCATAACCTGTCTGGGTACACTGGCTATGGTAGGCGTCCGATTATTCCTCACATTGACGGTTATGCTGCTGCTCGCTTGATTTCCAGCCGCATCTCTGGCAGTAACCGATAATGTATGATTCCCGTTAGCGAGGGTGGTGGTATCTAAGACCAGAGTGAACGGAGCAGAGGTGTCTTCGCCAACATTCCTGCCATCGATGAAGAATGTCACCGAAACGACTCCAATATTATCTCTGGCATCAACTGTGATCGTTTGCTGTCCGCTGATAGTGGCCTGCCCAGGCGGACTGGTGATGGTTACCGTTGGATTTATTCTATCGACGATGGAGAAGTCGCTATCGCTATCATCCTGGCCTTCTCTGCCGGCGCTGTTTCTGGCCACAATGCGAATGCGGCCCCTGGTAGTGACCAGATCCACAGGCACAGTCCAATCAAATGACCTCACATCGCCGGCCAGGTTGTCGGCTACGACTATCGGGAATGTCTGGCCGCCATCGGTCGAAAGCAGAATTCGCTGCGAGGCAATGCTGCTCTGATCCGTGACCGTCCAGGTAATACGGAATGTTCCCCCGGTCGAAAGCGAATCGTTGCCATTTGGAGCTGCCAGAGCTACTGTTGGAGCGGGAACTACCGGAGCGCTGCTTGGAGTGATGATCTTGAGGGTGAAGTTGAATTGCGCTCTTGACGCCTGATCATCGGAGGCGGAGACGCCTATGAAGTAACTGCCGGTCGGAAGAGTTATCGGCCCGATCTGCTCGGTCGAAGGAGGGGGCCCAATACTTGCCTTCATAATGCTGCCGTTCTGCAGTCCGGTCGCCAGGCTGATCGAGCCGTCAACTACATCGCCTCTGAAGAGGTAGAGATCCCCATCATTGGTTGGGTCTGTGCTGGTATCGGCAACGAGGCTGATAAAGACCGGCTGAGCTTTATCCACTGTGATCTTGAATATCTTCTCTATCCTGTCAATAGCAGTGCCCCCGAAGCGGATTATAACCGATCCGCTCCCATCCGACCTTATTGGCCCGGCGACAGTAGACAGAAGCGAGACAGGCTGAGCCGTCGCTATGCTGCTTGCCGACTGGGGAGTGACCGCTTCCGGGCTGCCGCCGTAATTATTGAGTATTATGTCGATGCCGCTCGTCACCTGGCCTGCCGTTACTCGCACCGGAGTGAAATCGAGCGGATTATCGCTTGTGCCGCCTGCCTCCTGGGCGCCGTTATAGTTTTCACGAACCGGCAATTCGATCGGGGGCTCGAACTGCCCCAGGCTCGACCCTCTGGTGAATCTACTGTTTATCGGCTCGATAGAGATCAGGTAATCTCCCGGCGGGAGCCCGTTGAATTGGTAATCTCCGCGCCCGGTCCCCTGATTGATATTCGGCGCCAGCTTCACTGCCGTCGATCCGGTGACTACACTGGCTGCCGTCGCCAGCGGGTCGGTCTCATCTCGGTTGGGCGGAGGAAGAGGAACGCCGTCTTGATCCAGTGTCACATTATTATTCGGATAGGCAGTCAGTCCTGGAGGCGGAGGATAGGCGCCGCGACTGATGCGCCTGGCTACAACATTTATCCCTGAAACGGGAGTGTCGCCATCGCTCGTCCTGATTATCACCCGCCCGCTGATTGAGCCGAACTGGCTCCCTGGATCCGTCGTCCTGTATCCGGGAGCGGGATATAGATTTGACAGGGCAATTCGCGTATCAAGGCTAATGGCGCTGGCAATCAGTGGCCCACTGTTAAAGATATTGAGCGATCGCAACTGGCTGCCCGGTCGCGCGCTGAAGAGCAGAGGATAAGTAGTCTCGGTGAACGGAGCGAACAGGTCGAATAGCTGGCCTGGCGTGTACCCTGCCGGAGGCGAACCGTTTTCATCATTTGAAGCTATGTCACCGTTTATTTGCGCGTGATCGAGGGGGCCAACAAAGTGAGCTATCTCGTGGGTAAATACGCCGAGGAATGATGCCTTATCGATCCCCCTCGCCGGATCAATTGAAGTCCCATTGAGCACCACCAGCGCCTCTTGCACTTCTTCCTCATTGCCAAATTCGTCTTCAGCGAATGAAAGGAAGCCGATGAATCCCAGGACAAGCGCATCATTGGTGATTCTGCCATCGCTATCAAAGATGATCGGGTTTTGAAACGTCGGATTCTGCGAGCTGAGCACAAGGTTCTGGTTGCTGCCGTCAATATCCACTTCGCTGCTTGTATTGGGATTTCGGATCTTCCCGCCATTGACGAAGCGGATTGTCGATGTGGCGATGCTGTTATATTGATTAAATATCCTATCGACCATCGCGACGGCTTCGGCGTTCGTCAGCGGCCCCAGCGGCCCTGAGTCCACGTGGTAGATGACGCGCCCCTGCTCATCGACCGTTTGCGAATTGAGCGGCCCCCCTCTTACCGGCGTCCTTGACCATCTCACCGGCAAACCTGATGAGGCATTGATTATAAAGGGCCCGCCGCCTTTAACGCGCGGGCACAGGGAGAGCATAACCGCTGCCACTCCAAAGAAGAGAAAGACGGATCTGGCGCAGCAGAGCTTGCTAAACCAACCTGTCCTGTTAAAGGTTGATCCACACCTGAGTTTTAAGAAGGCTGAGATAAACATCATTCGACACCATAGAGTTGTTGAAAATTTGGATATTCAAGTTACCCGCTCAGCGGCGACCATCTGCTTGACCAGATTGACGAAAGCATCCATCGGCAGGGCCCCTCGCTTGGAGACGAGGCTGCTGGGGGTCGTCCCCTTCAAGCTCAATGAGTAGATAGGGGCCTTGCTATCACCTGGCCTGATGAACTTGGCTTGAGCAGCGCTCCGGTGGATGCCCAGAAAAGGAGCAGTGAACAGCCCTTGATTATTGATGCTGTTGCGAAGCATCTTCTTGCCGGAAGGCATAGTCGAGACGTAAAAAGCGCCTTGATAGAGTCCCACCGGGGAGGTCAGCTTGTCGCCTGATTGAGCGAATGGATTCAACATCAGCAGCACCTCATCTCCCACTTCATATTCGCTCAGCCCGTGAAAATAAGTGGTCGGATTGGCGACGCGACCGCCTATTATCACATCTCCCCGGCGCGGCTTTCCCTGGCGGCTCCGGTGACCCCGCTGCTTGAAAGTGAAGATGGTGGGAACATCTCCTTTTATCACTTCCGAGACCTTGAAGGTATAGACGGTCACCGGCGCGCTCCCTTGAGCAAAGTGCTCGTAAGTTTCGCGCGCATCGACGCAAGTTCCGATGAAGATCCTGCTTGAGCCCGCGATCATCTCTTCAAGATTGACTCGTAAGACCGCGTGATGGGCATTAACAATTGGGCCGGAGAAGATTAACGACAGAAGGAAAAAACAAGATAGCGCGGCAAAGATGAGCCGCTTGCCGATAAAAGACTTCATTGCCAAACTCCTTGAAGAAAACCATTAAGCCAGGATACCAACCCAACCTTTGGATATATCCAGTAGTGTGAGGCGCACAGATAGTAGCAAAAAACCGCGCCTGAGTAAATAGGACGGTATAAGATACCACCGACTTTAGTCACAGGGAATCCAGGAAAGCAGTTATCCCGCGCCGCAAAATACTTGAACAGCGTAAGATACCATCGACTTTAGTCGCCTGGAGTCTCAACTTCAACTCAACATCAGACCGGATCGACCAGTAGATACCATCGACTTTAGTCGCATGGAGTCTCAACTTCAGCCTAACGAACTATCTTCGCTACAAGATACCATCGACTTTAGTCGCATGGAGTTTTCAGTTTCGACCTATGCAGCGCACGCCAAGATGCAGACCTCAGACGGATGTAGTGAGCTATAGAGAGGAGATCGATTCACCGCTGCAGGCGCAAAGACGCAGAGGTAGCGCGGAGAGGCGGGCAGATTCTGCGGCGCCTACATCCGCATCTCTGCGCCTGCGGCAATAAGTAACCCCATATCTTGGTGTACTGCTTATATAGCAAAGGTTGAAGTTGAGACTCCATGCGGCTAAAGCCGATGGTATCTGGGATGGCGACGTTGGTGCTAGGTTGAAACTTTAATCTTGTAGATCCTGTTAATCCTGTCTAAATATGGTATCTGGGATGGTATTGTTGGTGCTAGGTTGAAACTTTAATCTTGTAGATCCTGTTAATCCTGTCTAAATATGGTATCTGGGATGGTATTGTTGGTGCTAGGTTGAAATTGAGACTCCCTGCGACCGCAAGTCGGTGGTATCTTTATACAAATTCAAAAGAATAGATGATACTCGGCGCTAAAAACTACCGCGCAGTGTAATGAAGAATAGTTCCTCCGCTCCCCACCGCCCAGCCGTTCTTCTCATCGACAAAAAAGACGCTGTTCAAATCGGCTACCGTTGGACTGCTGTGAAGCGCCCAGTGGGCCCCCGCATCTGAAGTCGAAAGTATCGTACCTCGTGTCCCCACCGCCCAGCCGGTCTGTCGATCAATCATCTTGATGCTCTGCAAATTCTCCTGTGTGCCGCTTGGTTGCGCCGCCCAGTTTCTGCCATCAGAAGTATGAAGCACAAGCCCCCCTTCACCTACAATCCAGGCTTGCTGAGCATCTACCGTCGAGATGGAGAAGAGCGCAGCCGATGTGCCGCTCGCCTGTCTCTCCCAATTCCGTCCGCCATCTGCGCTGCGCAGGATGAGCCCGTCCTCGCCGGCAATCCAGCCGTTCTGCTCATCTGAGAACCGGATGCTCCACAGGTCTTCAACTCTGTCAGGCGAGACATACGTCCAGTTCTCTCCGCCATCTTCAGTCTTCAAGATGAGCCCTCCGGCGCCAACTGCCCATCCAACGCGCTCATTGATAAAGAAGATCGAGTTGATGATCTCGTTCTTCTGTTCCCGTCGCTTCAAGCTCCAACTGAGCCCGCCGTCCACGCTCTTCTGTATTCGCCCTGCATATCCGGCTGCCCATCCGATATTTTGATTGATGAAGAATATGCTGCTGAGCACCTCTGTTGTCTTGCTCAGAGGGCCCCACCTGAGACCGCCGTTGGAAGTGCCCAGGACGCTGCCCTGAAACTGACCTATATCTCCGACCGCCCAGCCAATTTCAGGATTAACGAAGTGGACGCTCAGCAGGTCGGCGACTACACCGCTCGATTGTAGCGCCCAGGTTCCCTGAAGATTGCTGCTCGATTGGGTTTCAACTTGCGGGCCCCCTTCTTGCTTTCTGGAACAGGCGGAGAGAGTGAGCCACACGGCCACTAGCGCAATAAGACAGAGATTGCTGATAGGTCTGAGCATATCAAGATATAGACCTTAAGAAAAAGATTGCCGCAGGCTCTTGCGCCCTCAAAACAAGTTTATTTTTAGAATTGTTTTGAGGGCGCCACAGCGCCCGAACTGAAGTAAGGAATTTTCTTAAGACCTATAGCATCTTCATGATTACGCGAGCAGGGCAAATAGAGCAACAGTATTCGTTTAGCGTGGTTGTAAGTGGTGCGGCTGTGGCCGCTACCTGTGTGTGGTGAGTCTGCGGACTCGCCGGGAGTCTACTTCTTAGATTCTTTGGCGGCTACGCCGCTGCCTCTGCCCACGCTAAACACATACGAGCAACAATAATATGACCTATGCAATGACCAGAACAAAACAGGCGGTTATCAGTTGCCTGAGCCGCCTTCAGATGGTAAAGTTTACCGCTTATATTATCGAACAGATTTAATGCCAAGTATCAGTCGGAGGTGGTTTGCAGTACGATGAGCAAGAAAGTCAGGGTGCTCTATCATGATAACTGTTTTGATGGACTGGCGTCGGCTGCCGTCTTTGCGCGGTTCTATCACGACGCGCTGGACAGTCAAGCGGAGATAAATTTCACCGGGCTGGCTCACAGGCCAGGACAGCTAATCGACGAAGATGTGTTTAATGGCGAGGAGAATGCCATTGTTGATTTTAAATACAGCCGATCAGAGCGCCTGACCTGGTGGTTCGATCATCATCAGAGCGCATTTGTCACCACCGAAGATGAAGCCCACTTTCGCCAGGACAGGAGTGGAAAGAAGTTTTACGATCCCGGTTTCAAATCCTGCACCAAGTTCATCGCCTCAGTCCTAAAAGATCGGTTCAACTATGATTCAGGGCAATTGAGCGAGTTGATCGAATGGGCCGACATTGTCGATGGCGCTCAGTATCCCGACGCCAAAGCCGCTACCGAGCTGACACATCCGGCAATGAAACTGGTAGCAGTTATCGAGACCACCAGGGACCCTGCCTTGCTTCATCAAATTATCCGCGATATGCAACAGAAGAGTCTGTCAGAGATAGTCGAGCGCCCGGAAATAGACAGCCTCATTGGTCCGATCATTGAGCGCCAGAACCGATCTATGAAGACTATCGGCGACCATGCTGAATGCAAAGACGGAGTATTATATTTCGATGTGAGCGGATACGACGTAGAAGGTTACAACAAGTTCATTCCTTACTACCTGTTTCCGGAGGCCGTCTACAGCGTAAGCGTCAGCAATTCGCCCAAACGGACAAAAGTCTCGCTTGGATATAACCCCTGGTGCGGTCGCCCGCGCATGCATAACCTGGCTTCAATCTGTGAACGCTACGGCGGCGGCGGCCACGCTGTTGTAGGAGCAATCTCTCTCCGACCGGATCAACTGGATTGGGCAAGAGAGATCGCCAGAGAAGTGGTTGAAGAGCTGCGCGACGGACTGAGGGAAGAAAGAAGGAATGGGTAAACGAGAGACGCGGAGAGAAAGAATGGGAGAGTGGAAGAAGGAATGCAGTGCAGTCCGCTCTCCCATTCCCCCGCTCACCCGTTCTTCTTCTCTCTCATTTTCCCATTCATCTTTTGGTTGCGGATTGTGGATTTAAAAACTTCTTGTCCCCGTGTCTCCGCGTCTCTCATTCACCCATTCTTTCTCTCTTTCATCTCCTGTCGGATGCGGTTATAGCCGGGCTTGATGACGTTGTAGATCAAGTCGCACCGTTCCCGGTAGTGGATGAAAGCGCTCTTCATAGCATTGATCGTAATCTTCTCCAGATCGTCAATTGTGAGATTAAATATCTCCGCTGCCAGACGATACTCGTTGGTCAAGCTGGTGGCGCTCATCAACCGATTATCGGTGTTGAGTGTGACGCGGAAACGCTCCCAGTAGAAGAGCCCGAACGGGTGCTCTTCTATGCTCGGCACCGCTCCTGTGTGCACATTGCTGCTCAGGCAGATTTCAAGCGGAATACGTTTATCCAGCATATACTGAGCCAGATCGCCGAGCTTCACCGCTTTGCCATCCACAGCCACAATGTCTTCTGACAGGCGAGTGGCGTGGCCTATGCGATGCGCGCCGCAATACTGAATCGCCTGCCAGATCGACTCTTTGCCAAATGCCTCTCCGGCGTGGATCGTGATATTGAAGTTCTCGCGCTGGATATAATGAAAAGCATCAACATGCTTCTTCGGTGGATAGCCGCCCTCTTCACCGGCCAGATCGAAGCCAACGACGCCGCGCTGACGGAAATCTACGGCCAGCTCGGCGATCTCAAGCGAAATATCCATGTTGCGCATAGCGCACAGAATAACGCCGTACTCGACGCCGAAATCGCGCTTGCCCTTCTCCAGGCCGCTCAATACTGCACTCACTATCTCTTCCCAGTGGAGCCCCCGCTGAGTGTGAAACACAGGAGCAAAGCGCGTCTCGACATAGATCACTCCATCGCGTTTCATATCTTCGAGCATCTCGTAAGCAACCCGCTCCAGCGCTTCCTGTGTCTGCATTACTCCGATTGTGTGGGAAAAGCCCTCAAGGTACTTGGCCAAACTGCCCTGATTGGCCCCGCGATGGAACCACTCGGCCAGCTCTGCCGGATCTTCGGTGGGCAGCCCTTGATAGCCTTGATCTTTTGCCAGCTCGATGATTGTCTGCGGGCGCAGGCCCCCATCAAGATGGTCATGCAGTAAAACCTTTGGCGACTGTCGGATCAATTCTTCTGTGAGTTTCATCCCAATTTCCTCTGAGTAGTAGTCTCCTGGAAACTTCTGTCAGCAGGAAGTGGTTGGCGCATCTGCTGCCTTCCACCCTTACTACTTTCTGCTGCTCTCTACGCTCTGCGTTCCGCTTCAGAGATATGAGTCCACTGGCCGCGCGGCCCGTAGCTGACGCCATACTGCTGGTTCATATATCGCTTGAAATCCTCAACTGTCACATGCGCCCAATCGCCGAATGCTTCTGGATGTTCTGATAGCAGCCAGTTGATGTCCTGTGTGATCTCCAGTCCTGGGGCCCCATTGACTATGTAAGTGGGAATATCTGAGCAGTTCTCAGTCCACAGCTTCACCTGAATATCGAGCTTGTCAAAGATGGCCTCGCCAATCGCCGGGTCTCCATTGCCGATGGCGGCGAAATCGCCTTGTTTAGCGGCTTCGTAGGCTTCGACCAGCTTCTCTCCTACGATTCCAAATTGCATCAACAGTCCGCTGAAATCGGGATAAGCATTGTAGAGGGGTTCCATCTTGCCGTCAGGAGTGCGGCCAGCGAGCAGCCAGTTTATCGCCTCTTTTGCCGATACTCGCTTCACGCAAAAATCAAGCGCCGGATTGCGCTCGAGGAAGACGTTGGCTGTGATCCGGCGCGGGCGGCGATCATAGAGCAAGTGGTTCCAACTGGGATCGTAGAACAGTCTTTCAGGGAAGTAATCGTGAGTGACGCGGCCCAGCCGTTCGGTATTGCCTGAGCTGCCGAAATCTGCCGTCGCATTTTCAAGCAGCGGTTGATTTTCGCTCAGGATGAAGCGCAGACCTGGGAACCCTCCGGTTCGCGCGTACATTGCCTTTTCCGTAGGCCAGAAGAACCATTCGCCTTCGCCTGTCTTCACTATCTCGATCCAATCCTCCTGGCATAGAATGCCTACGCGCGGCATTATCTTATCTAACTCTCTGTTGATTGCCTCATCGCTCAGGCCCCTTGCCTCTGGGCTGCGTCGCAGATCGATCTCATAACGGCGGCGCAGCTCATTGCGGCGATACTTTTCGTTCTTCTCCGCCCAGAACGCGCCGGCAGTGGTTTTGCCTGTGCCCGTCGGGCCGGTGAATGTCGTAGCCAACCCGTTCTTGTTGAGCACTGCCGCGCCGGCATGAGCTGAAATTATGCTGACCAGCGACATGATTGCCATCAGCGGCGAGAGCACTCCACGGCTCTTGACCTCTCCGTGATAATCCGTGTTGACGGTAATTATCGTGATCTGGTCCCCCAGCTTCGACAGGGGCGCGAAGTAGACGAAATTTGATGAGACTACTGACTGCGACTCAGGATCGAAGAATTGCGATTGAGAGAGTTTGGCGGGAAGCCCCAGCTTCCTGGGATCCTTGCCCGCGCTGCGCAGCTTGCGCAAGAAGGCAGTGTAAGCGCGCTCATCTTTAGGCACATTCATCAGCGAGATTACTGTCACTCTAGGAACAGGCCGACCGAGCTTGCCGAATCGCCGCGCCAGTTCGGCAGCCGTTTTGCCCATCTCTTTGTCGTCAATGTCGAAGAAATTCAATTGAGTTGTTTTGTAGAGATAAGGCACATTGCCGCGATGTTCATAGTCTATGCCGGCGCATTTGAACAGCGAGCGCAGAGTCTTTGTCTTATCGACTGCCTGAAAAGCGCGCAGCCAGCTTTCGGCCTCGGCCCGATCTCGCTCGTGAGATTCCAGATCAAGGCGCGTTACCAGCCGTTTGGCGCGGCCGGCGATAACAGTATTGGCCGAGTTAATGACCGGGCCAATAGTCGGGTCCGCCAATCCATTATCGTTCTTTCGCAGGATGACATCGCCGCGATCATTTTCGCCCACCTCCTCAATGCCGGGAGCGTACTTGAGCCAGAGGCCATGATCGCTGACAACCTGCCCTAGCGGAGTAATTGTCCCGGCCACATTGGCCGGATCAGTCTTAGATAGAATTGTCAGCTCCGACGGAATTACATAGGAAGCCAGCTCTTGCTTCATATCTGAGCTATAGAGCCTGAGGCGCTTGCCCAGACTGATAAACGGCTTCCCATCGCGGACCAGGCGGTCAAAATCGATAGCCCGCTCATCAACCATAATTGCCCGCTGCTTTTTGTCGCGGAATATTCTCTCCTGGTTCTGCCAATCCTCCTTCTTTAAAAATCTCTCCAGCGCGATTTGAGTTTGATCTGAAGCTTTCATTACGCTTTTCATCGCTTGCACCATCCTTTTATGGATTATAAAGCTTAAGAGAACGTCCTGCTCTGCGCGGGCGACTGTGCGCCCTTAAAACAATTTAAAAATAAACTTGACTCATAATTTACATCTTCACAGCACAGCTATTAGGTACGGAGAAATGTCAATTCTAACATAAGCCGAAACAATCTACTGGAAAATCTCGTATCCAGAATCTGCTTTCTGACAGTTCCACCACATGCTATATTTTATCAACATAAGCGAAGAGAGAGTTTCATGATGAAGAACCGATTCCTGATAACCGTTTTCATCCTCATCTTTTCTTCAACCATCATCGGCGGCTATGTTCATCACAGGAACAGGCAATCTACAGAACCGGCTCAAGTTCAAACGCACAGCGATGTTGAGAATAGCTTCATCGAAGCCTACCGGCTGATTGAGAATTACTACAACGGCAACATTGATGCTGAGGCGCTGACCAAGCTCTCGGTGCAAGGAATGCTTCATGCTCTGGACCCCCACTCGAACTTCTTCGATAAGCGGGAATTCTACGAGATGCAGAGCGAACAGCAGAGCCGCTTCTACGGAATCGGCGTGACGATCAACCGGCGCAATGGCCGGGTCTACGTCCTATCGGCTATTGAAGGCACCCCGGCCGAACGCGCGGGGTTGCGCTACGGCGACGCCATAATTGCTGTTGACGATCAGCCATCATCTGATTGGTCTACTGAAGAGGTGCTCAAACGCGTGCGCGGGCCGCGAGGCGAGCCGGTGGAACTTACAATCGAGCGCGCAGGGGAACCCAGGTCGCTCAAGTTCAAAATCATTCGTGATGCCGTCCCTTTCCCGGCCATCCGCAATACATTTATGATCCGTCCCGGCGTGGGCTACATTGCGCTGACCGGCGGATTCAATAGCACAACAGATGATGAGCTTTCAGAGGCAATAAAGAATCTCAGGCGCCAGGGGATGGGGCAACTGGTGCTTGATCTGCGCAATAATCCCGGCGGATTGCTCGATCAAGCGATAGCAGTGGCGGAGAAGTTCTTGCCCGCCAATCAGAAGCTGCTGACCGTCAGAGGGCGCGAGTTCCCTGAAAGAGAGTTCAAATCCAGGAACACTTCGCCTGAAGATATGCCTCTGGTAGTTCTCATCAATCGCGGCACAGCCTCATCATCGGAGATCGTTGCCGGCGCGATCCAAGATCATGATCGCGGCCTCGTCGTGGGCGAAACGAGCTTTGGCAAGGGCCTGGTGCAGACAGTATTTCGCATGCCGTTCGGAACCGGCCTGCTGCTGACAACGGCAAAGTACTACACGCCCGCCGGACGATTGATTCAGCGCGAATATGTTGGAAGCTCATTCTACGATTACTACACTCAACGCTATGCAAGCGTCGCGGACAGCACGCTTCAGACATTGCCTCGCCGAGGAGAGGCGCTGCGCACCGATTTGGGAAGGACTGTTTACGGCGGCGGCGGCATTACTCCTGATATAGAAGTCAAATCGCCCGAAGGGGATCCAATTCGGGCGCAACTGTTTGGCGCAACATTCGAGTTTGCCCGCCAGGTGGCCGCCGGGCGCATCGATGGCCTCGAGAGTTACAAGATCACTAAAACCAAATACAACCACAAACTGCGCGGCGATGAATTCCCGATCACAGATCGAGTAATCGCTGCTTTCCGCGATTTCCTTCAGAAGAGCCAGCAATTCAAGTCCATTGAATCCCACATTACCCCGAATCTCGATTATGTGCGTGCTCGAATCAGAGAAGAGCTTGTGACCGCCGCCTACGGGACTGAGGTAGGCAATCAGGTCTTTCTCGAAACCGACATTCAAACAATACGCGCGATAGAAGCTCTGCCGCAGGCGCGGCAACTGGCAGAGAGTATCCAGCCAGCGATGAAATTCAAAGATAACTATAGAGATTGAGGTCGCGCTCATTCATACCGCAACGCCATCATCGGATCTACTTTCGTCGCCCGCCGCGCTGGTAAATAACAGGCAAACAGGGTCACTACAATCAACAGCGCTGGCACGCCGATGAAAGTCAGTGGATCAGTCGCAGTCACGCCGAAGAGCAAACTTGCCATCAAGCGCGTCAACCCAAACGCTCCTGCCACGCCGATGAGGACGCCGAGAAACGTCAATATCAGTCCTTGTCCGATGACTAGCTTCAACACATCGCGCGGCTGCGCGCCTAATGCTACGCGAATGCCAATTTCACGAGTGTAAACTCGCCATCACTCGCGTGATGCCAAGTGCGCCGGCTACGCCGCCCCTGTCCGACTACAAGTCTGAGAATCTGGCCTTGCTCTGCGCCCAGCGCCATGCGAATGCCGATTTCGCGCGTGCGCTGAGTGACAGAATAGTTCATCACGCCATATACGCCGACTGCGGCGTAACAATTGATCTCTAGCTGATAAGGTGAGTGGCAGTAACTTCAGTTTGGTTACCGGCAAATTGGCCGCTCACCTCTTTACCGCCCCAACCAGGATCATAACAGCGGCAGGAATTCGTATTACGTGCAAAGCGGTTCAAAGTTCGTCTGTATTCTTACCTGTCTAGGGGATTGGCATTCCTCCCGTATAACTGTTCATCGAATCGGATATAAATTTACCGGTTGATTCTGTTCTATACTTATGCAGTTCTGCTGGAGATGCAAAAAAAATTACATAAGTATGGTGGATAGAAACAACTGAGAGAGCTAGAATTATTCTATTGAGCTTGATTAGCAGGTGGTCAGATGATTCGCATCGGCACAGCAGGCTGGAGTTATGAGGATTGGAAGGGCAAGGTTTATCCGCTCGATGCCGGGAGCAAATTTGACGAGCTTGAATACCTTTCAAGCTACATCGACGCAATAGAGATCAACAGCTCTTTCTACCGCCCGCCGTTGCCCACTGCCGCGCGTAGCTGGGCGCGACGCACGGCTCATAACCCTGACTTCAAATTCACTGCAAAGCTCTACAAGAAATTCACTCACGAGCGAGGGACAGCGACAGCGGAAGACGAAAGTGTGTTTCGCAAGGGGATCGAGCCACTGATGAAAGCGGACAAACTGGGGGCCCTCCTTGCGCAGTTTCCCTGGTCGTTCAAGAATACTCAGGAAAATCGAGATTACCTGGCGAAGCTGCTGGAAAAATTCAAAGACTATCCGCTGGTAGTCGAAGTTCGCCACGCTTCATGGAACAAGCCCGCCGTCTATCAATCGCTGGAGAAGCGCGGCGTCGGATTCTGCAATATCGATCAGCCGCTGTTTGCCAGATCAATAGAGCCATCGGCGCGAGCAACTTCAAAAGTAGGCTACATCAGGCTTCATGGGCGAAACTACGAAAACTGGTTCTCGGAATCGGCCGATTCGGCAGCGCGCTATGACTACCTCTATTCGCCGGAGGAGCTTGCGCCCTGGATTGAGAATATCCGCAAAGTGGCCGAAACCGCCTCCGATGTCTATGCCATTACTAACAACCACTTTCAAGGCAAAGGAGTGGTGAATGCTCTACAGATCAAATCCGAGATAGAGGGGCGAAAAGTAGAAGCGCCTGCGCCATTGCTGGAGTCGTATCCGATACTTAGAAACGTGGTTGAGTGAGCGCCACAATAAGAATGTACAGCAAGTCGGGCAGGTTGCTGATAATGCGCGACGAGGTAGGCGTAGCAGATGCGACAGCAACAATGGCGTACAGTAACCTGTTAGGTTGCTGATAGTGCGCGACAGGCAGCAACCTGACAGGTTGCTGTACATCTTCTGAGGGGTCTTTCAGACGGCTCGTGCGACGCGAGAGAAATCAAAGCCTGGGAGCGCAGGCATCCTTGCCTGCCAGACGGCGCCATATCGCAAACAAGCAGGCGAGGACGAGAGGCGCTCCCAGGATATTTTCTAAGGAGTCTTTCAGACAGCTCGCGCGACGCGAGAGAAATAATGAAAAGCCTGGGGGCAGTAGTTTCCTTGAGAGGCCCGCCTTGCCAGGTAGTGCAACCTAAGCAGGCAAGGATGAGAGGCGCTCCCAGGATCTGACAGGCGGGCTTATCTGTTCGTTGTAGATGGAGAGCTGCAGGTTAATGGCGAGACCCTCTCGAGCGGCGATCAGGCGAGGATAGAAGGCCAGTCAGAATTGAGGTTTGTCGCATCAGAGCCTTCTGACATAGTGCTGATTGATCTTCCTTAGATAGAAAAAAGCTTGCGTAAATGAGAAGAAGACCGGACAATGAGAAACGTGTGACCGGGGAGGTCCGAGCTTCGTATAAAACAATTGACGATCTAGAATCGATTCTCGGGACTTGTCAAAAGTTAAACCTTAACAAGGAGACATGCTAATGATTAGAAAAGTTTTTCAGCTAATAGTATCTTTGAGCCTCTTAGCGGCGAGCCTGGTAGTGCTGGCGCAACAGCCGGCGCCGCCGAAGACTCATCTGAAAGTGGGCGATCCGGCTCCAGATTTTACTTTGATAGATCAGAACCGCAATCAGGTGAAGCTAAGCGATTTTAAAGGAAAGAAGAACGTTGTGCTGGCGTTCTATGTCCTCGCGTTCACCGGCGGCTGAACGCGTGAGCTGAAGGCATATCAGGCTGATATTGCCAAGTTTGAAGCTGCTGACACTCAGATATTAGGCATTAGCGTTGATAGTTTTGCTGCCAACAAGCGGTTTGCTGAGGACATTGGAGTGACGTTCCCCCTGCTCAGCGATTTCCTCCGCAAAGTCTCTAAAGCCTACGGCATCCTGGATGAGGAGCGAGGCTTCGCCACTCGCGCTACATTTGTAATAGATAAAGAGGGTATCATTCGCAACATCGAGCAAGGGCAATCGGCGATCGATCCTTCGGGGGCCTATCAGGCGTGCAGCCTACTCGGTGGAAAGAAATCGTAGTCTGCAACATAATATTGCCCGGCAAACAAGCGCGCTCAGTTCGGGCGCTGCGGCGCCCTCAAAATAGGTTTATTTCTGAAATTGTTTTGAGGGCGCCGCAGCGCCCGAACTCGATTAATCGATCTCAATAAACTCGCCGCTTGCGCTGCAACTTATTATTTTTGATTCAAGCGCCTCGAATCGTTCTGAGCCTCAAAGTGAAAGCTGTCTTTCTTGACAGGCTATAGCATTTAAGAAGCAACTGCCTTCAAGCGGATTTCGTCCGCGAAGAAAAGACGGCCTGAATGCGGCGCTGCGAACTCTTTTCTTGAACTCTATAGCATTGCTGCGTATACTGGCAGTGACTTTTTCAGCCCCGAAGAGGTAATCCATGTGCGCTAAGAATCAGATGCAGAGATGGTTTCTACTCACAGCTCTTTTGCTCGTCGCTTTAAGCTTCGCTCATGACAGGTTCTCCCTGTCGCCGCGCGCAGCTATCGGCGCAGTCGCCATCTCAATGCAACCGCGCGGCGGTCAGGCGCTGGGGCCGATCTCGGAAACCGAGCCTAATGACAATGTCGCTACTGCCAACGCGATTCCACCGGGGACGGCTTTTGTTCAGGCAAGCATAAGTTCGCGCGATAGAGATTTCTTCTCATTTGTCGGCCAGGAGAGAAACTTGCTTTATGTCTCTATCGAGACCGACGCGCTCATCGAGCCCGATCTTGCCCTCGATATAATCGGCAGCAACGGCCAGACAATTATCGGCTCCGATGATGATCATGGCCCGGTAGTCAACAGTCCGGGAATTGCCGGTTTTCTGCTTCCCAATAGTGGAACGTTCTTTCTCAGGGTCCGTGACCTTGGAATTAGGGACATTCAGCATAACTACAAAATCTTTATCTGTATTCAACCAAATACAGCGGCCCCTGAAATTGAACCGAATGATTCGGCCAGCACCGCCACACCCTTTCAGAGCATCAATTCAGGCGTTATCGCTGGCAGCGGCGATGTTGATTTCTACAGCTTCTCAGGGCGAACTGGTGATACGATCTCTATCGCTGTCGGAGATGATCCTACTAAGAGAAATTCCGGCCTGGACGCTGTGCTCACGCTCTTTGATCCTGGCGGCAACAAGTTAGCAGAAAAGGATCTGAACTCCGAGAGCCCGGGCGAGCCGGAGTTCATCAACTTTATCAGTCTTCCAACAACCGGGACTTATGCGGTCTCTGTCAGGGATTTCAATAACGCCGGCGGCGCTACATTCACTTACTATATCAGCCTCTGCCTCAATCGCCCCAATTCAGCAGCGCCGCAAATAGAGCCTATCTCCAACAAGCGAGTTGATGCCGGCGGCAGAGTGCAGTTTACTGTGCGCGCGACCGATGCCGATGAGAACGATACGGTAACGCTCAGCGTCTCTGATATTTCTTCTGCCGGTCGCTCGTTCTCTCTCAGCGAGTTAGGGGCGCGGTTCGTACAGACGCCGGGCAATCCGGCCATCGGCGCGTTCACCTGGGCCCCCAGCTCAAGACAGGCAGGCGTCTATATTGTAGTCTTCACTGCAACCGACAGCGGGAGCCCGCCGCTTAGCGGCGCCGAAACAGCCAAGATCACCGTCATCTTGCGCGGGGATGCTGATGGCAATGGGACGATCAACACTCAGGATTTGATCAGGCTCATTCAGATCCTGCTTGGGACGGGGATACCAACCACGGAAGCAGATTGCGATGATGATGGCAGCATCGGCATCCAGGATCTGATCTGTTTGATCAAAATCATCAGCGGGACGCAATAAGAAAGGAGGGCGGCTATGAAGGTTTTCTTCTTTCACTTAATGCCCTGGCCTTATCTGCCGGATGATTTTGAAAAGAGGTATAACTCGGCCTGGATCTGGTGCCCCAATTCGCTCTATGACCCGGTTAAGGGGCGCGATCTCTACAACAGTTATATTGATACGCTTGCCTACGCAGAAGAGCTGGGATTTGATGGAGTATGCGTCAATGAGCATCATCAGAACGCTTATGGCCTGATGCCTTCTCCCAACCTGATTGCTGCGATGCTCACTCAGCGCACTAGGCGAGTCAAGATAGCGATCATCGGCAATGCCCTGCCGCTTTATAATCCGCCGATACGCATTGCCGAAGAGTGGGCAATGCTGGATGTGATTTCGGGCGGGCGTATTATCGCTGGCATGGTGATCGGTGGGGGCCCAGAATACTACTCTTATGGGGTAAATCCAACTTATGCGCGCGAGCAGTTCCGCGAGGCGCACGACCTGATAATCCAGGCGTGGACCAGGGAGGGCCCCTTCTCTTTCAACGGCAAACACTATCGCCTGCGTTATGTCAATCCCTGGCCTCGCCCGCTGCAAAAGCCTCATCCCCCTATCTGGATTCCCGGCGTAGGCAGCCTGGAGACTATGGACTTTGTCGCTCAGCGCCGCTATGCCTACATGGGCATTCCTTACTTTCATATCGATGTCTTCAAGCGGACATTCGATCTGTTCCGCGAAGCCTGTGAAAAGTGTGGCTACAGCGCCGATCCTGAGCAGATGGGTTGGGCCATTCCCATCTATGTCGCCGAGACGGATGCGAAGGCGAGAGAAGAGTTCGAGCCTTCTCTGTGGTATTTTGCCAGGAAGCTGCTGAAGGGAATCGATATAACCCCGCCGGGATATACTTCGCTCAAATCGGCGGCGGCCATTTTGCAGAATCGCGGCAAGTTTATGGCCTCGCAAGAGACCTGGGATGATATTGAAAAAGGGGTCTATGCCATTGTCGGCAGCCCGGCTACAGTGCGAGATATGATCGATCACTATAGCAAAGAGCTTGGAATCGGCAATCTGCTTACCGGGTGCCAGATGGGATCGGTTTCGCACGAGCTTGCGCGCAAGAGCATGCAGCTTTTCGCAAGCGAAGTGATGCCTTACATCAGATCCCAGGCTGAGGAGACTCGAGAATGATTAACGAGACCAGGATGATAGATGTAGCAGGGAAGAGGACTCAGGTACTTGTCGGCGGAGAGGGGCCCCCGCTGCTCTACTTGCACAGCGCGGGCAGCGAGACTTTCTGGCTCCCATTTCATCAAGGGCTGGCGCAGCATTTCACCGTCTACGCTCCGGCTCACCCTGGATTTGCCGAATCGGAGGGTCTAGAAGAGATCGACACTATTGAAGATCTGGTCTTTCACTACTGGGATCTCTTTGATCTGATGGGCTGGGAGAAGGTCAATATAGTAGGGGCCTCTTTGGGCGGCTGGATAGCGGCGGAGTTTGCTGTGCGCTATCCGGAAAAGGTTGATAGGCTTGTGCTGGTTGGCTCTGCCGGCCTGTGGGTTGATGACGCGCCTATAGCCGATCTATTCGCTTCACTGCTCTCGCCTGAAAGGCTGCGCTCGATGATCTTTCACGATCCCAACTCGTTTCTCGCTCAGCTACTGCTCCCTGCCCAACCGTCGCCTGAGCAGATGCTGCTGTCGTTTAAAGCCATGCAGGCGGCAGCGCGGGTTGGCTGGAATCCATTTATGCACAATCCCAAGCTTCGGCGCAGGCTCTATCGCATCAAATCTCCTACGCTTATTCTCTGGGGAGAAAGCGACAAACTCATACCCCTCGCTCACGCGCATGCTTATCACGAAGGGATCAAAAATTCCCAGATGGTAATACTGAAGCAATGCGGCCATCTGCCTATGTTTGAAAAGACCGAGGAGTTCGTCAAGGCAGTAGTAGGATTCCTGAGATCCTGAATTCAAGGATTGCGCTCGCTTGCTTCGCGCCGCATCTGTGGGGCCCCTGCTTTTCAGCGCCGGTCTTTAGGCGGTTTCTGGCCGGTGATATTCTCCCACCAGTCCAGTGTGTCTCTGAAAGAGAGCTTCTTCTCTTTATCTTCTCTGAGCATAGCTCCCTGGCTCACTATATCCGGCTTGCCGTCGCCATTCACATCGAGAACTGCGCCTGCTTCTATTCCAACCGATTCTTCGCGCTCGCCGCGATATGCGACATTGGCTTTGAATGGCTCTTTGCCCGCTTGCCATTCAAAGACAATAATTCTCGGATAGCGCCGCTCGCCGCCGACCTTGTGCTTGCGGCTCAATGATTCGCCAACCAGCACGTCCGGCTTCTTATCTCCATTGACATCTGTCACAGCAAAGACGCCGGCGAAGTATATATCGCCGGTTAGCTGATGCTCGTACCAGTATCCGGCGATGGCGTTGGTGGGGCCCTCGTACCAGACCAGCCTGCCCGTATCCACTCCCGTCTCCAATGCTACTATATCCAATCTGCCATCGTTGTTAAGGTCGGCTACGGCAGTGCGGGCCAGCACGGTGTTTCTCTCTTTCTCGGGGCCCTTGAGGAGCGCATTGGCATACTTGCGCCTGGGCCAGCGCCCGGATATTGGATCGGGTGGGGCCTCGTACCAGTACTCAGGCAAGATTACATCGGTGTAGCCATCGGCATTGAGGTCGGCGATTGAGATTCCGCTATAGGCGCGCGGCGTCTCGGCGTCTATTACGCGCTTTGTCCAGCGTTTGACCGGATCGGCAGGGATCTCGTACCAGACCAGCTCGCGCCTGCCGAGCAGCGTCAGCATTGCTCTCAGTGCGCCATTTTCCGTTTTGAGAGAGACTGTGACCGGATCATCGGCCATAGCGGCCATCGGCCTCGGCTCTTCAACTTCGTGTCGCGGCCAGGGGCCCTTTGCCGGATCGCTCGGGCATTCATACCATACTAGCCGGCGTGAAGTTGGTTGATCTTGGGCAGTGGAAATTTCATCAGTAATGATGTCATCGCGCCCGTCGTTGTTGATGTCCGCTGCGGCTACCGCGCCGAACGAGACGCCTTGCGCGGCAGTGCTGGTAATATTATAGACATCGAAATTAGGGAGACTGAGCCAGTAGATTGTGCTGTTGTCCGATACCGCCAGGTCCCTTGAGTTTGCTCCGCGAAATTTGGCCGGCAGGAATTTGACCAGCCTTGTTCCTTCCAGTTCAAGCTCGTGTCGCACGAAGGCGCTGCGAATCTCGGAAGCAGCAGGCCGGCTCCAGGCGCTGACGGAAATCAGGCATAACAAGCAGAATAGCGCCAGATGAACTTTTGAATGTGATCTGAGATTAACGTTGAATTCGCTGACTCCAGCAAGAATCATCTTCGCTGTTTGCAGGCTATGCTTCCACCGGCAGGTATCTCTTTTCATAGTTCTATAACACTTCTCCTGTAGTGGATTTTGGCCTTAATGTAGCACAAAATTTATGAAGAAATACAGGCTTGAATTTATTCTGATTCCAAAATTGCGGGTACGCATGCACAGAGGTGCCTGGCAGTACCCGCCAGAATAGCTTTTAAGTCTGATGGGTATTTTCTACCGGAAGGCGCTAAACGACGGGTCTGCGATAACCGATTAAATTCAAGATTAAGACAACAGCAGCGATTACTAGCAGAAGGTGAATCAGACTTCCGCCTATTCCTCCAATTAGCCCTACCAGCCAGAGGATTAAAAGAATTGCAAAGATTGTCCAAAGCATAGCATTACTCCTTTTGAAATATTCACAACCGATGCTGCTCAGCTTTGTCCCACCTGATCAGTTTAATGAGCCAGTGCAATCAGGCGATGAAGCTCTCGGATCGGGTTGTGTAAAACTATCAGCAACTGCCATGCCAGTTTGTCTTTGCTATACAAGTTCAGAGCGCTGCCTTCAAGCGGGTTATTTTTGCATCGCTGGCCCAACACTCGCCTGAAATGCAGCGCTCTGAAGCCTTTGTATATAATGTCCGCTCAAGCCGCGCAGCTATGTTGGCTCAACGGCGGGACACTCCGGCCAACCTGGTTGAGATTAGTGTACCGAAACTATACATTGACGATAGTAGTTTGGTACATCTCACACCAGCTTCATTGAGTCAGTAACTTCCCTGAGCCGAGCACGCCTGTTGCGGCTCATTGAATTCCAATCCGATCAATTGCCTGGATCTTACACTTCACACTCTTCTGACGGGCAGCAATAGCCGTGCATTTTACAAGCCGGGTTAATTAAATTCTCCGCTTGTCTGCGGCAGTGATGATGATCATCCTGTAAGCAGTTAGCTAATGGCCAGAACTTTCCCAGGAAGCTTCTGATCGCAGATCGTTTGATCGTAGGCGGAACGAGTGGGGAATTGGGGGCTCTCATTCTCACTCTCCTCAGAAGATGTACAGCAACCTGTTAGGTTGCTGCCTGTCGCGCACTATCAACAACCTAACAGGTTGCTGTACATCGCATTTTCATTATTTCTCTCGCGTCGCGCGAGCCGTCTGAAAGACTCCTCAGAGAACAGAAGGCAGGCTTCTTCCAACTGTGCTGTTCTCATTATTTCTCTCGCGTCCTCGCCGACAACATGAAAGACTCCTCAAGTTATTTCACAATGTTTCGTGGCTTTTGGCGCTAGCCAAAATAGAATCCTCACTTGAATGCGCACTTCACAACTTTGTTGCGAAGATGTCGCCTTCTCAATCAAGGCTTAACCCGATTGCTGATGCAGCCTTGAGCAGTTGCTTACTGCCGAGCGATCAATTGAGCAACATCTGTGCCCAGCCGGTCGAAGTACTGTTGCCCATCACGACAATTGCAACTCAGTAGCAGGGATCACAGCTTTATGACGGTTGTCCTTTCGTCGCCTCATAGATTAATCTGGCCGACTTTGCCGGCAGAACTTCGTAACGTTTAGTTGCGAATTGGGTAGCGCTTCGCCTTCGCCCTTTAGGGGCGCAGAGACTACAACCTACAGAAATAGTGAAACTCTGAGGAAACACTGAGCGTCTTAAAGGAGTAGCGCGCCAGGGGGGAGTTGATCCAAGGTAAGCTTTCAAGGTATATGTTTAGCGCCGCGGTAGCTTTTGCGGCTGTGCCGCGCTGATGTGCGGCGAGTCTCCGACTCGCCGGGGCACCTGCTTCTTATATCTTTTAGCGGCTGCGCCGCTGCTTCTGGCCACGCTAAACACATACCTTTCAAGTTTTGGCAGAATGTCTGAGCATTACCGGGCAGCCTCGCCGGTGCGATGTAGTGAGGCCCCTTGAGTTTGCTACAACCGTTCAAGGACAAGGGCTACAATGAAACCTCTCAAAACGTTCTTATTCTTCTGCTCTATACTCTCAGTGCTATTCATTTGCCGGACAGATATGATCGCCGCGCAGACTCCCGCGCGGACTATTTCAGGCACGGTGAAGACCAAAGACGGTATCCCCATACCGGGAGCGACGGTTACCGCCGTATCTGCCGCCGGCAACAAGCTAGTTGCTTTCACCGATGAGCAGGGCAGTTACTTCTTCTCTTCTCTGACCGAAGACTCTTACGATCTTGAGGCGGAGATAGCAGGCTTCAAAAGGGAAGCCAGGAGAGCTATCAAAGTGCAGGATGGATCGGTCATTCAGGTCGATTTCACTCTCCTGCTAGGCGCGATCAACCCGGCTGAGGAGCCGCGCCAGATGAGGGATCGGCAGCCGGGCGCAGGGCAACAACAGCGAGGCAATCGCCCGTGGGGGGCCGGGGGCGGCCAGCCGGGGCCGAGGCAAGACGGCCAGAGAGCGCCAAACAGGCAGGGGGCCCCCGATAGACAAGGCCAGGAAGCGGATGGGGCGTTTCAAAATCTTGCCCTCAGCGGGAGCGAAACAGGTAATGCCGCGCCGCAACGTCTGGCCGATATAGCTCAGCCGCCTCAGCCCGGTGTTGATAACCTGCCCGGCAATGCTCTTGAGAGCAGCACGGCTGAATCCTATCTGATCAGCGGCTCCGTCAATATGGCCTTTCAAGGGGGGCCGGGGGGCGGCGCTGGCCGCGAGTTCGGCGATGGGCGCTTCGGCCTTCCCGGAGATGGCCCCCTTGCCGATCGCATAGCGCAGGCGATTGAAGCTAGAGGCGCTGGCGGAGGCGGAGGGCGCGGCGGATTTGGCGGGCCAGGCGGTGGGGGCCCCGCAGGCGGCGGATTCGGCGGATTTGGCGGGCCGGGCGGAGGCAGAGGGGGCCCATTTGGCCGTGCCCGCGCCAATCGACTTATATTCAACCTCTTCTCAATCTACAGAAACTCCGTCTTCGACGCGCGGCCTTATTCGCTCTCGGGAATCGAGCAGGAGAAGAAACCGTATTTGAATAACACGTTCGGAGCTTCAGTCGGCGGTCCGCTCACTATTCCTCATATCTACAACGGATCCAGTAAGACTTCGTTCTTCATCAACTATCAGGGCGGGCGCAGCCGCAATTCGTTTGACTCGACGACAACCGTTCCCACAGCCGCCGAGCGGGCAGGAGATTTTTCCCAGACGCTGATTCGCGGCGGTGTCCTGGCAGGCCAGCCGGTGCGAATATTCGATCCGCTGACTGCCGACCCAGCAACAGGCAAGCGCCAGCCTTTTACGAATAACGTAATCCCGGCAGATCGCATGGATCCAAGAGCAGCTTTCCTGTTGCGCTTCATCCCCCTTCCCAATCTGCCGGGCGCGGTGCAGAACTTCTATCTTCAGCAGACGCTGCCTTCAACTAACGACAGCATCAATGCGCGCATAGATCATCACATAAACGCCAGTAACAACCTTTCGATCAACTACAATTTCAATCGCCAGCGCCAGCAGACAGGACAGGTATTTCCCGATCTGCTGACCAATCAGAGCACGCGAAATCAGAATGCTAACATAAACTATATACACAATTTCAGTCGCACTTTCTTCAATGAAGCGCGCTTCCAGTTCAATCGCAATCGAGTCTTTGCGCTCAATCGCTTCGCTTTCAATGAAGATATAGAAGGGCAGATAGGCATCAAAGGCGTCTCCCGCGACCCTATCAACTACGGGATACCGACCATTACCTTTACCAACTACGGTGCTCTGCAGGACAGCAATCCGCGCATCGTTCGCAATCAGACCTGGAGCTTCTCCGACAACATCACCTATATGCGCAGGTCCCACTCCATCAGGGCAGGAGCGGAGTTCAGGCGCGTGCTCAATGCTTCTAACACCGACATCAACGGGCGCGGCACATTCACCTTCAGCGGCTTCAGCACCAGCGACTTTGATCCTCTGGGGCGGCCTATTCCCGCTTCGGGATACGATTTCGCCGACTTCTTGCTCGGCCTGCCGCAATCAACATCTATCAGGTTCGGAGGAAACAACACCTACTTCATCTCTCACAGTTTTGCCGGTTATTTTCAAGACAACTGGCGAGCGCGATCTTATTTGACCGTGAATTACGGTGTGAGGTATGAGCTGACCAGACCGCCTGTGGAGAAGTATAACCGCATAGCCAATCTGGATGTTGCGCCTGGATTCACCGCAGTGGCGGTTGTATTGCCCGGCCAGATGGGGCCCTATTCGGGAGAATTTCCTCGCTCTTTGATCGAGACCGACTGGAACAATATTGGGCCGCGCATCGGCATCGCTTACAGGCCGTTCAGAAGATCGCAAACAATCGTGCGCGTCGGCTACGGCGTATTCTTCACCCCCAATTACAATCAGTTCACCACGCGGTTTGCTGCTCAGCCGCCATTTGCTGTGGCGCAGAATCTGCTGACCAGCCCGACAAATGTTTTGACGCTGGAGAATGGGTTCCCCACAATCGGCAACTTCACCGTGTTTAATACCTATGCAGTTGATAAGAACTATCGCGCCAATTACGTGCAGAACTGGAATCTGGGGATTCAACATCAGCTCACTCGCGCTCTCTTTTTGAATATCAACTATCTCGGGACGAAGGGGGCCCATCTGGATCTGTTGATTGCGCCCAACCGCGCGCCGCTTGGCTCCTCGCCGGGCAATACCGAGCCGAATCGCCAGATAGCTAATGCTCAGAGCTTCAATTATCAAACATCTGCTGCCTCTTCCATCATGCATGCGGTCAATGTGGGATTGCAAAAGCGGTTCACTCGCGGGGTTATGTTGATGGGCAATTATACCTTTGGCAAGTCGATAGATAATGCCGCGAGCATAGGCGGAGGGGCGCAACTGGTGGTTCTCGACAACAGCAATTATCGCGGCGAGCGCAGCCTCTCGCAATTCGATGTGCGCCATCGCTTCGTCTTCGCTTATAACTACGAGCTGCCGTTTGGCGGCAGGAACAGATTGTTATCCGGGGATAGCTTGCTGGGCAAAGTCCTCTCGAACTGGCAAATGAACGGCAATGTGAATCTCAGCTCAGGCGCTCCGCTCACTCCGCGCCTGCTCGGCAACGCGCTCAACAACAGCGGCACCGGGGCCAATCAATCCGAGCGACCGGACGCGACCGGCCAGCAGGTGAGCTTGCCGCGCTCTGAGCGCAGCATTCAGCAGTTCTTCAACACAGCGGCATTCGCGCTGCCGCCGCCGGGGAGATTTGGCAATGCCGGGCGCAATGTGATCCCCGGTCCGGGCAACATCAATATCAACTTTTCTGTCACCAAGCGCATCCGGTTCTCGCGCTCAGAGAACCGCAATCTGGAGGTTCGCTGGCAGGCGAATAATATCTTCAATCACCCGAACTTTGGCGGGGTGAATACTGTGGTCAATTCGACTGCCTTCGGGCGCGTCACAAGCGTCAGGCAGATGCGCACTATGCAGTTCGACTTGCGGCTTAGATTCTGAAGAACAGTAGGCAGTTTGTAGCAAACGAGATGAAATATCGTTCTATAGACCTCAAGAAAAAGATCGCAGTCGGTTCGGGCGCTAAGCGCCTTCAAAACAGTCCTACTGCAGTCGGTTCGGGCGCTAAGCGCCTTCAAAACAGTCCTACTGCAGTCGGTTCGGGCGCTAAGCGCCCTCAAAACAGTCCTACTTTAATTTGTTTTGAGGGCGCTTAGCGCCCGAACGGGAAAATGTTTTTCCCGAAGAGCTATATAAGATTCTCTCTTGCCATAAGCTATAAATAGATCGCCCCGCCGGGGCTGAGCAGTCACGCAAAGGATGTATTATGAGTTTTAAATCAATTTATTGGGCGCTAATACTGGCGAGCGTTACGTTCATCTTCACCGCTTTTGCCGGGCAGAGACAACCCGTCCAACAGCCTCAGCAAAAGCAGAATGAGAAGGAGCAGCAGGAGGAGATATTGCGCCTCTCGGCTGAGCTTGTAGTGGTAGATGCGGTAGTCCTCGATAAAAAAGGCAATCCCGTCCGCGATCTCAAGAAGGAGAATTTCACCATCCTCGAAGATGGGGTCCCCCAGGAGATTGTCACGTTCGACTTTGAAGATATATCAGGGGCCCACGAATCGGCCATTGCCGCTCAAACGCAGCCGCAAACTCAAGATCCGATAACCATCGCCAAGAGCAAACCGACCGAGACCGATCGGCAATTGTTGCAAGATAAACGGCTGATCATCCTGTTCTTTGATCTCAGCTCGATGCCGATTGAAGACCTGCTGATGGCGCAAGAGGCGGCGGTTAAGTTCATCGACAAACAGATGTCGCCGGTGGACCTGGTATCAATCGTAGTCTTCTCTACCAATCTGCAGCCGCTGCATGGATTCACCAATAACAAAGAGACTTTGAAAGCGGCGCTGGAGAAGATCAAGCTGGGAAAAGGGGCCCTGCTGGCCGGGGTGGAGACTGCGGCAGAGCAGACGACAGATACTTCGACCGCAGAATCTTCTGAAGAGAGCAGCGATCTATTCGTGCCCGATCAAACGGAATTCAACATCTTCAATACCGACAGGAAGCTGCTGGCAATCGAATCGCTGGCGAAGATGCTGAAAGAATATCCGGAGAAGAAATCGCTCATTCACTTCTCAAGCGGAATCTCCACTACCGGCTCCGAGAATCAAGCTCAGCTCCGATCTACGATTGATGCAGCAAACAAAGCCAATATGTCTATCTATCCGGTAGACGCTCGCGGCCTTGTGGCGCTGGCTCCGGGCGGGGGCGCAAGTCGCAGCAGCCCAAGAGGAGGGAGGGACCTGTTCACCGGGCAGGCGATGCTGCGCCAGCAATCACAGCTATCAGCTTCTCAGGAGACTCTGACCACTATAGCCGAAGACACAGGCGGAAAGGCGTTCTTCGATTCTAATGATCTCGGCCTTGTCTTCGAGCAGGTGCATAAGGATGTCGGCAGTTACTATGTGCTCGGTTATTATTCCTCTAACCCCAGACGGGATGGGCGTTACCGACAGATCAAGGTCACGGTGAATGTGCCTGGGGTTGCTATTCATCATCGGCCCGGTTACTTCGCCGAGAAGGAGTTCGCCCGGTTCACTAAGGAAGATCGGGAAAAGCAGCTCAGCGAAGCTATGACCACTGAGCGCCCGTTCTCTGATATTCTCTTCGCGCTGGAAGCGGATTATTTCAGAGTAGCCGATAAGCGAACGTTTGTCCCCGTAGCATTGAAGATGCCGGGATCGGAGATACCGTTCTTCAACAATGGCGAGAAGAAGCTGGCAGAGTTTGACTTCGTCGCCGAGGTGCGCGGGCAAAAGCAAGAGCTTGCATCATTCGCTAAAGATACTATCAGAGTTCGTCTGGCCGAGCAGACCTATAAGCAGGTTGCCAGCGGCAATATCCAGTATGACACAGGTTTTTATCTTCGCCCTGGGAGTTATCGCTTGAAGTTCCTTGTGCGCGAAAATCAGACGGGCAAGATGGGCAGCTTCGAGCAGCCGCTGGTGATTCCCGATCTATCTACGGAGAAGCTCAAGATGAGTTCCATCGTCTTGAGCAGTCAATTAGAACAGGTGACGCCGCGTAGCGACGAAGTGGCGAATATAGGCGACCGATTTCCCATGTTGATGAGGCAAGGTAGAGCAGTCAATCCGCTCATTGTCGGCGGTCGCAAAGTCGTGCCTAATGTCACGCGCGTCTTCTCCACTCGCCAGAATCTTTATATCTTCTTCCAGGTCTACGATCCAAAGAAAGATGAGCAGAGCGAGGAGCCGCGATTGGCTGTGGCCCTGCTCTTTTTCAAGAATGGAGTTAAATCTTTCGAGACTCCCGTCCATCAAATCAACCGGTTCGCCGATAGAGACGGCAAGGTAGTCAACTGCAATCTCACCGTGCCGCTGGAGAAGTTCGCGCCTGGCAATTACACTCTGCAAGTGAATGTCATCGATCAATTGGCAGAGAGTTATGCTTTCAAGAGGATCAACTTTGTAGTTCGTTAGGTGGATTGGTTTAGCTGGTAATGTAACGCGACCTGTTAGGTTGCGCCTTGCTTGCAATAGTAGTTGTTATCAGGACAGAAGCAACCTAGACAGGATGCTCTACAGAAGAATCAAGATCTGGAGCGGGCGACGGGACTCGAACCCGCAACACCCAGCTTGGGAAGCTGATACGCTACCATTGCGTCACGCCCGCCCTTGCAACAGTTTGTAATGCTATTGAGATTTGCCTTTGTTGTCAACCGTCGATTCTTCAGTTTTAGATCTGTTTACAAATGGATTTAGCTACTGACCGCCGCAGACGCAGAGTGCACAGAGGCTCTTGATGCTCACTGATTGATCTCTGCGTCCTCTGTGCCTTTGCGGTGAACCTACTCTTGTAGTAAACACAATTGAAAACCGCTCTAGGCGGCCCGCTTACGACTGAGTCTCGGTATCCACCGCCCCACATCTTTACAGTATTTCAAGTACGACTCTCCGAATTTCCTCTCCAGCAGAGGCTCTTCAACCAGCACCACAAACAAATGGAAGAGCAACCCCATTGCAGCTCCATAGAGGAGAATTTCTCCCGACCGGAAAAATACAGCCCAGCCCGCGATGGCCAGCAGCACGCCGATGTACATTGGATTGCGAACGTATCGATAGGGGCCACGCGCTACCAGACGCTTCGGTGCATCAATCGGCGCAGGGGTCCCGCGCCCGATCACTGCAAAGTTGAACAGGCACCAGAAGTATATGGCTGCGCCGAGCAATAAAGGGAGAAGCGCTGCAATCTTCCACAGGCTCCGGTCCAGCGACAGGACGGCAGCGCCTCCGGCAATCCACAACGGGATATAGACAGCAACAGTGCCGGGAACCAAAGCAGTGAACAGGATATTCTTCAACAATAGAACCACGATTATCTCTCAAGCAGCCTGATCCGTTTTGAGGGCGCCCGGGCGCCCGAACCCACTAACACCGCGCAATTGCAGTCGCGGCTCGAACTATTGCGTTGGCCGTAGAGGGCCCCTGGTCAACTTGTTGACCGGCCTTGTGCCCCCCTCCTGTCGCGGCTCGAACTATTGTGTTGGTCGTGGAGAGACCTGAACGTTATACAGATTCAATGTAACTGCCATAGCTCGCTGCAAATCGGCCAGTGCTTTGTTGTAATCCACTTGAGCGCGCAGCTCTCTGGCTCGCGCAGCAGACAGGGCATTCTGCCGGGTCAAAACCAGAAAGTTGGTCGTCTCGCCCGCTTCGTACTGGCGCATCTCGCTTGCCAGTTGCTGTTCGCTTGCCCGTCTGGCAGCGGCGGCTGATTCGACTCGCTTTTGCGCCGTGCGCACTGCCTGGAGCGCATTACGCACTTCTATCTCAACCGCTTGTTCGATCTTCTCGCGCTGTAGATTGATGCTCCGGCCAGCAGCTAACGAGCGCCCCAGATTGGCCTCAGCAGCGCGGTTTCTAAGCGGCAGGCTGATTGTCACGCCGAATCGCACATCGCGGAAATCATTGCCGAAAAGATTGGCCAGCGCCCTTCCCTGACCGCCGATGAGAAAACCGGGGACACCGGCGGTTTGCGGCGGCACCAGAGGGGTTAACCCTGAAGCGGTTGACAGCAGATTGACTCGATCAAGCAAAACTGTATTGAAAGAAGTAAATGGATTGGGCCGGTCGCGCAAGCTGCCGGCTACACCGGTGATGCCATAAGATCCGAATATATCTACCTGGGGCCTGATCTGATTGCGGAAGTACTCTGAATCGATCTCATTGATCTCTTTTTGCAATCGCAACTGCTCAAGCTCAGGTCGATTGCTCAGCGCTATTCGCACCGCTTCGTTGAGATCCAGCGTGCCTGGAGCCGGTTCATCTGTCTCTGTAGGGACTATTGCCGAATTCCACAGCGGAGATGAGCGATCAGGCAGAATCAATCCCTTAAGCTGGTTCTCCGCTCGCGTTACTCCTTCGACTGCTATCAGCACACTCTCTTCTCGCCCTTCGACTTCTGCTTCGGCGGCGACAATCTCTACCGGCGCCAGCGCTCCTGCTGCTACCATGCGCCGGTTTATCTCAAGCTGCTTTTTGGCCCACTCCACGCCGTCTTTTTGCACCTGGACGTTGCGCAGCGCATAGACAAGCTCCCAGTAAGCGCGCTGCACATTGGCAATGATGTCCATGACTCTCTGCTTGAACTGCGCGTCGGATATGTCAAGGCGCCGCTTGGCAATCTTGATCAGACGGCGATTTTGGTCGATGCGAAAGTTCCTCAGCAGCGGCTGAGTGAATGTAAGCGAGAGGAAGTTACTAAACTGAGGATCAAGTGAAACGAAGCTGTTGTTGCTGGTAGCGCGCGAGTTGGTAAGTAGCAGATTGAAGTTGCCCCCGCCTGCTTGCATCTGTTGACGGGCTGAGAAGTCATAAGTGAGCGTCCGCGTAGTCAGCGTCCCGTTGGCTCCGCCTGCAAGTATTGATGCGACCGGAACGGTGCGCGATTGAAATCCAATAGTGGAGCCGACCACCGGATCATAAGCCCCCCTGGCGGCAAATAGCTCGTACTCGCTCTGCTGGATGTTGAGGCGCTCGATCTCAATGTCTCGATTCTTTTCCAGCGCCATGGCAATCGCCTGATGCATGGAGAGCGCAAGCTGCTTTGTATTGTCGATCCCTACACGCTCGAGAGCCACCTGATGCGCATCCTGCGCAACTTGTTCGGTTTTGTTCTGCTCGTCAGTCTGCGCAAGAGCTGACAGGGGAGAGAGAATAAAGATAATCAGAGATAAAGAGAGCATCTTTCTTTTCATATTAGCACTTTCATTGCGACGCAACTGCTACGGTGATGTTCTGTATTCGACATGGAACGTAGTTACTCAATCCTAGCTGCGGTAGGAGCGACCTATTTGTAGCAATGATAGGCCGCTCCTACCGCAGCTTGGAACTTCTCTCTTGCCACAGGCTATAAATAGGTCGCCCGCCGGGGCTGAGTAGTTATCGTAGAACATCATCCCTTCCCAAAAGAGTTCCAGAGCGAAGAGAACGCTGCTGTTGCCTTCTGGCGCACCCAGCGCGTCGCGGCCTGATAAGAACCGAATAGCTTGCGCCAGATCGGAGATTGCGCTACATCATCAAAGAGCGAATATCCGACCGGCGTTACCAGCAATGTTAACAACAAACACAATGTCTGCCCGCCTATCACTACTACTGCCACCGAGCGGCGAACATTTGCGCCTGCGCCCGCGCCAACTGCCATCGGTAACATTCCCGCCACCAGCGCAAATGTCGTCATCAGAATCGGCCTCAACCGATCTCTACAGCCTTGCCGTATCGCCTGACGACGGTCTATTCCTTCGCGGCGCAGATTCTTGATATGGTCAATCTGCAAGATGGAATTCTTCTTGACCACGCCGAACAGCATCAGTATGCCGAGCGCAGAGAAGATGTTTAGATTCTGCTGAGTAGCAAACAGCGAGATAATGGCAAAGGGGACCGACAGAGGCAGGCTCAGCAGAATTGTCACCGGATCGATGAAGCTCTCGAACTGAGCCGCCAGGATCATATACATGAAGATAAACGAGAGCAGGAACGCCAGCGCGAAGTTTGAAGATGCGCGGCCAAGCTCGCGGCCTCGCCCCTGCACCCCAAATTTATACTCAGGATCGAGATTGAGCTTTGCTACTTCTCTATCGAGCGTTGCCAGAACAGCGCCCAGCGATTGTCCCCGCTCAATATTAGCTGTAATGGTCACCTGCCGCTGGCGGTTGTAACGCTCTATCTGCGCCGGTCCCGTGCCCTCATCCAGTGTGACTACATTATCCAATCTCACGTTACCGACTTTAGTAGACGGCACGTAGATGCGGGAGATTGTTTCAGGGCTGTTGCGATCTTTGAGCATCAGGCGAAGCTGTACATCGTAGCGATCTTCGCCTTCGCGATAGGTTGTGGCTTGGTCATTGCCGCCGACCATCGTTCGCAAACTGGAAGCGATAGCTGCTACACTGACCCCCAGATCCGATGCCTTATCGCGATTGATATGGGCGCGGATTTCAGGCTTTCCCGTCTCGATCGAGCTGTCCACATCAACCACGCCGGGGATCTTGCGGGCAATCTGCAAAATCTTCTCCGAATATTCCGACAGCTTACTTAGATCCGGGCCGTTAATGGCATATTGCACATCGGCGTTGGCTCTGCCGCCGCCGCCGATTGCAGCGGGCGGAGAGATTATTATGCGCAGGTCATGGTAACCGACGAGAGATCGGCGCAGCCGCTCCATAATATCCTGCTGCGACGCCTCTCGTTCATGAATAGCTTTCAACTGGACGAAGATAGTCCCCAGATTGACTCGCCTCTGCGCGTCTGCGCCGATTGTGGTCATCAGGTTGGTCACTTCGGGAATCTTCCTGATCTCCTCTTCTATCTTGCGCATCAGCTCATCGGTCGCTTGCAGAGACAATCCTTCCGGCGCGCGCACGGTGACCTCAAACTGGCTCTGATCATCTTGAGTGATGAAATCTTTGCCTATCGCCTGAAATAGAGGGATGGTCGAGGCGACTATCAGTAACGCAAAGAGCGCGACCAGGAAGCGGTGGCGCATCGACCAGTCGAGCATCGCGCTGTAGCTGCGATCAATGAGCGAATAGATCTTCGTCTGCCGCGAGCTGTGCCCCTTGTGGCCATCAGGGCTGAGGAACCGCGAGCAGAGCATTGGCGTGAGAGTGAAGCTGACAATCAGAGAGACGCCTACGGCGAAGGCAGCGGTCAACCCAAAACTCTTCATAAACCGCCCGATTATCCCGCTCATAAACGCGACCGGCAAGAAGATGATTATCAGCGAAAAGGTCGTCGCCATCACTGCCAGGCCGATATCGGCGGTAGCCACCTTCGCCGCCACTATAGGTGGTATCCCCTTTTCTTCGATGAAGCGATAGATGTTTTCCAGCACTACAATGGCGTCGTCTATGACAATACCGACGCACATCACCAGCGCCAGCATGGTCATGTTGTTCAAGGTGAACCCCATGTACCACATCAGCGCGAACGTCGATATGATCGAGGTGGGAATGGCGATAGCAGCGATAACGGCTGAGCGCAGGTTGCGAATGAAGAAGAGGACGACCAGCGCTGCCAGGAAGCCCCCCAGGATCAGATGCTCTTTGACCGCTTCAAACGAGTTCCTGACAAAAACAGATTGATCGCTAAGCACCTGAACGCGAAAATCAGGCGGAAGCAGCCGCTGAATTTCGGCAAGGCGATCTTTGACCTTACGCACAACTTCGATGGTGTTGGTCCCCGATTGCTTGCGCACCTGAAGCACAACCGCTTCTTTGCCATCGAGTCGCGCCAGCGTGCGCGGCTCTTCCACGCCATCTTCGACATAGCCGATGTCGGCTACTCTTATGGGTCTGCCATCGACATTAACAATGATGATCCGGCTGAAATCCTCCGCCCGTTGCACTCGTCCGAGGGTGCGTAGAACAAGCTCTCGCTTGCCCTGATCGACTCGACCCCCCGGTACCTCCACATTCTGCGCGGCGAGCGCCTGCTCGATCTGCGGGATTGTCAGATTATAGGCTTGAACTTTTTCGGCATCGATCCAGACCTGGATCTGGCGCTTGCGATCTCCAACGAAGCGCACCTGACCGACGCCGCTGACGGATTCAATCGGCTGCTTTATCTTCTTGTCGGCAATCTCGGTAATCTCTCGCGCGCTGCGCCCAGCCGAGACGGCAATCGACATAACGGGCAAGGCATCGGGATCGAGCTTCTCGATAACCGGAGGGTCAATATCCTGGGGCAGATCGCGCAGAACCGCGCTTACTTTATCGCGCACATCCTGCGCTGCCTGCTCTACATCGCGTTCAAGCAGGAAAGTGACGAAGACCTGAGAGACCCCTTCGGTCGAGATCGATCTTATCTCATCAATACCGCTGATCGTATTGACCGCCTCTTCAATCTTCTTGGTGATCTCCGTTTCTATCTCTTCAGGCGAAGCGCCGCGCAGAGTGGTTGTCACCGTGACAATCGGGAAATCCACTTTAGGGAACAGGTCCACGCTCAGCTGGGAATAGGCGTAAGCGCCTACAACGACCAGTGCGGTGATGAGCATCGTCGCAAACACCGGACGGCGGATACAAACTTCGGCTAGTTTCTGCATTCTTCAATGTCCTTGTTATTGTGCTGGCTGTACCTGGCTCCTTACCGAGACAGTCGCGCCGTTTGCCAATCGCTCAAGATTTGTCAATGCGATCCGTTCGCCTGACCTCAGTCCATCAACAATCTCTACAAGCTCGCCATCGCGGGCGCCCAGTTTAAGCTGGCGCTCAGCCACATGGTCGCCCTCCACTACAAAAGCTTTGTTGATGCCGGCAAAGGATACTATTGCTTTTACCGGGATCATCAGCGCCTGCGCCGGACGCGATGAGAGCACCTTGACGTGAGCGAACAGGCCCGGCTTAAGCATCCTATCTCTGTTGTCTATAAGCGCCTCGATGGTCAGCGAGCGGGTCTTTTCATTCACTGCCGGGCTGATGCGAGCAACGCGGCCACGAAATGTGTTCCCCGGCAGAGCATCAACGCTGAACGTGATCTCCTGCCCAACGCGCGCTTGCGGAGCGTAAGGTTCAGGCAGGTCGGCGCGCAGCTTGAGCATTTCGATCTTCACCAGCTTCACTATCTGCGAGTTTACGCCTACGCGGTCGCCGCGCGACACGAATTTCTCGGAGACAGAACCGCTGATAGTAGCGCGAATGATTGAATCATTCAGGCTCTTTTCTGCCATAGCCAGCTCCGATCGGCGCTGCTCGATGAGAGCCAGTTGATTATGAATGCTATCGCGCGCCGCCTGATAGCGCGCTTCTGCGGCTCTCAAATTCACTTCCGCTTCATCAAATCGCTGTTGCGAGATGTCGCCATTGGCGATGAGCCGCCTGGCCCGCTCAAATTTCAGTCGGGCGTCATCGAGCGCGGCCCTGGCCTGTTTCACTTCGGTGGTCTGCTCCGGATCTATCTGGTCGCTATCTCCGCGCAGGCCCAGTCGCGCCCGCGCTTGCTCGAGGGCTGCTTTCGCTTGCTGCACCTTCAACTCGAACTGGCGCGGAGACAGGCGCGCAATCACCTGGCCGCGCTGCACCGGCGAGCCAAGCTCAACATTCATCTCTTCGATGGTCCCTTCTACTTCGTTTCTGACTATCGCTTCTTCATCGGGGAACAATGTGCCGACCGTCTCTATCGAGCGCTGGATGCTGCGCTCTACTACAGTAGTGGTGGAAATCTCTACCGGCGGTGGAGCCGATTGAGTGGCTGCCTGGGTGGCCGTTTCAGACGCCTCTCTTGAGCAAGCGCCTGAAGACAGAGCGATAAGAACAATAGCCATAAGCGCAATAGCATTCTTCATATTTCAATCCTTTGCCATTATCTGCTCAACAATCCTTCAAGAAATATCTGCACGAAAGCGTCCGCCGCCTTTTCGCTGCTGATCTCAAGAGCCGCGCTTTTGAATATCTCCCGCGCCATCGCATAGTGATTGATCATAGAGAAGAACGCGCTCGCCGCCACTTTGGGGTCTATGCGACGAAACGCCTTATCGGCTATGCGCTGCTTGATATAATCGGCGACGAACTTTCGCGTCTTTTTAACATGGGTCTCGAAGAACATTGTCGATAGCTCATGTCCTTCGAGCCCGCTGTAGAGTAGCAGGCGCATCAGCGTTGGATCCTGGCGATGCAGTTCGAGCAAGGTGAACGCCAGGCCGCGAAATACTGCCCGATCATCTTTGCGCCCGGCTGCCTCTTCCAGAGCTTTGAGTATAAGCTCTGCGCATTCCGCCGCTTTGTAATCCAGGATGGCGCTGTAGAGATCTCGCTTGGTAGCGAAATGGCGAAAGATTATCGCTTCGCTAACCCCTGCTTGCTCGGCAATCTCTTTGGTCGTTGTGCCACGGAACCCTTTGCGGGAAAACAGGTCTATCGCCACCCGCACAATCTGCTGGCGACGATCTTCGCCCGACATGCGCGATTGCGGTCGTTCCAGAAAGACTTCTGATACCACTCAACACCTCCTCAAAAAAACAGTAGGCAGTAGGCAGAAGGCAGGCACTCCTTCTTCCAACTGCGCCGTTCTCATTATTTCCGGGCATCGCCTGGGGCCGTCTGAAAGACTCCTCTCCTGGGAGCGCTGCGACGAGGGAGAGGGTGAGGGCGCCTTGCCTGCTTAGCCTTGCACTAGGCTGGCAAGGCGGGCCTCTCAAGGAAACTACTGCCCCCAGCCCCTTTCATAATTTCCGGGCGTCGCCTGGGGCCGTCTGAAAAACTCCTTAAGAAAGCCCGACAAACTTTAGTTTGTCTTCATCAAAATGGGCTTCAACGCACAAAAGCTCCAAAACCGCCGATCTGAAAATCACTGCCAGCGCTACGGCGCGCTCGTTTCCTTTTACGCAGCCCGCAAGCAAAATGTTTTCAAATCGACTTAAATAAGTGAGTAATCACTTAATATAAGTAAGTATTTACTAACATAGCCCGGCGCCCGAGTCAAGCGGAATCGCTAGGGACTCTATTGCAGAAAGGATTAATTTACAGGTAATCGGATACCACCGACTTGCGGCTCGCTGCGAGATTCGACTTCAACCTATAAGGCAAAACTGAGACTCGCAGCGAGCCAAAGTCGATTGCTTCAAGGGTGATAGCCGAGTTAGGCTAAAGTTGAGACTCACAGCGAGCTAAAGTCGATCGCTTCGAAAGAAGCATCTACATAGCAGAAAGCTCAAATAAGGGATGACAGGTAGTGACAACCCTGGCCTTTCTGCAACGGAGTCTAATAAATAAAAGGCAGAATCATTAGTAGCAAAATCAAGAGAGAAGATTTGATGATTCTGCCATGAAGATTTCGGCTGCTATGGAAGACTCTCGACGATTGTCGAGCAGATATTACTTATCAAGATGCTCGTCTTTTCTCTAACTGAGTTCTTTTATGAGAAGCTGCGCCGCTTCGAGCGCCTCGGTGAGGTTGGTCACTGCGCCGTCAAGCTGCATCTCGTAAACAGCATCTAAACAGCGGCCCAGCTGCGGGCCGGGATGGACGCCGAGGTCGATCAAATGCCTGCCTTTAAGTATAGGTTCAGGGGGCCCATGCTCGACTCCCAGGCTGCGCGCGCGCTCAATGAACCATTCTTCCGCCTCCGCCCCAAAGTCCCCCGCCCGACCCAAAGCGTCGGCTTTAGCGACTCGATAAAGCAGATCTAGCTCGCATCGGCGCGCCAGTCGCCTGAAATCGCCGTCGGTTATTTGCTCCCGCTTGCGATGCCAGCGATGCGGCTTCAGGTGGTGAAGCACGAGGGCGAGGATAGACGAGCGTAGCCTGTAGTTATTGAGTGTGTGAATATTCAATCTGTCGAGCATCTTGGCGGTAGGGACAGCGGCAGCGCTGTCGTGGTCGGGCGCGCGCACTTTTCCATTCTCTCGTCTGGTCACCAGGGGTTTGCCCAGGTCGTGGCACAAAGCGGCGAGCATTACCGCTAGTTGTTTCTCCTTCGGCAGATCGTCGATAATGCGGGCAGCTTCATCTATCACCATCAGCGTATGAGTCCAGACATCGCCTTCGGGATGATAATCGGGGTCCTGCTGACAACCGATGAGGGCCTTCAGCTCAGGGAAGAGCTGATCAATTATTCCCAGCTCCAGAGCGGCTTTCAATCCGATTGATGGATGGCGCGAGAGCAGCAGGAGCTTTTCAAACTCTCCCCAAATTCGCTCTGCCGGCAGATCGCTGAGCGGCACCCGGCGGCAAAGCTCGCGCGTGCGCTGCTCGATTTGAAATTCAAAGCGAGCGGCAAACTGCATTGCTCTGAGCACGCGAAGCGAATCTTCAATGAATGTCTTTTCATCGACGACGCGAATAACTCGGTTCTTGATGTCAGAGACGCCGCCCGCAGGGTCTATGATTTCATCGGTGAGAGGGTCATAGAGAATAGCATTGATGGTGAAATCTCTGCGCCGCGCTGCTTCTTCAATTGTCATTAAAGGATCGCCGGTGACGGTGAAACCGCGATGGCCGCGCCCGATCTTGGATTCGCGCCGGGGTAGCGAAACATCTATCTCGCTGTCTCCTCGTCTGAGCTTATATACAGTGAAACTCTCGCCGACGGTGTTGACGTGACCGAAGCGCATTAAGATCTCTCTGAGGAGTTCCGGGCTGAGGCGATAGACCTCCAGATCGTAGTCTTTCGATTCCAGGCCCATCACCCGGTCGCGCACCCATCCGCCGACAAGCAGGGCCTGCCCGCCCATCTCTTTAACTTTGCGGCATATCTCGATAACAACAGGGAGCATTACCTAAAAAGAATAGACCAATACGATGAGCGAAGCAACGGGGCCGGCAGGGCAGGGAATTTAAATGTCCGACGTCCGACGCGCGGGGAGTGGGCATAAGACATCGGACATTGCTGACGTAGGACGTTTCTTCAGCTCTTCTTTGCGAAGTTGCGAACGTAGGTGACCATCTCTTTTATCTGCTCGCTGGTCAGCTTATCCTTGAACGCCGGCATCTTCTTCTTGCCGCCCTCTTCCTTGCCGTTGGTTATCACCTCGATGAAATCGGCGTCTGTCTCTTTGGCCTGCCAGGCAGCGTCGGTAAAATCGGGGATCCCCTGCTCTTTGAACATAGGGGCCCCTTTGCCATCGGCCTGGTGGCATACGACGCAGTTTTTGTTGTACAGCTCGGCGATTGTGGCGGCGGAGCCGCCACCGCCGCCGGCAGGCTGCGCAGATGGAGTTTGAGGTTGCGTGCTGGGCGCTGAAGGTTGACCGGCAGGCTTGTTCTCGGCTGTCTGTTGGCTGTTAGAGCAAGAAGCAAGCAAAGCTGCCAGGAAAAGCGTCGGTAGTATAATCTTGAGTGCTTTCATCTCCTCTATTCCTTTCTCGAAAGAGAATGATCTGGCGCGAGTTCTCGCGCTACTGTAGCTGCTCTATCAAATAGGCTTTGAGGCCCTGTATGGGAATTCGCGCCTGGCCCATAGTGTCTCGGTCTCGCACAGTAACTTGATTATCTTCCAGAGATTGCACATCGACGGTGACGCAGAAAGGCGTTCCGATCTCATCCTGGCGACGGTAGAGCTTGCCAATCGCGCCGGTGTCATCATAGACAACACGCATAACAGGCTGCAAGTCTTTCTTAATCGCCTTCGCCAGACTTACAATCTCGGGGCGATTGCGCAGCAATGGCAAAACGGCTACTTTGATAGGCGCAAGGTCTTTGTGCAGTTTGAGCACGACTCGCTTATCCTGTTTTTCCGCATTGACAATCTCTTCGTTATAAGCATCCATCAGGAACGCCAGCGTGGCGCGATCGGCGCCGGCGGAAGGCTCTATCACATAAGGCACGATATGCTGATTGATCTCTTGATCGAAATAGGTCAGATCAACAGTGCTGTGCTCATTAGATGGATTGGACTTTGAATGAGCTTTGAGATCGAAATCGGTGCGATTGGCTATTCCCTCAAGCTCGTCCCACTGGCTATACTCATCTTTGCGCTCAGGGAAGAAGCGATACTGAATATCGACTGTGCGCTTGGCGTAATGCGCCAGCTCTTCTTTCGGCTGCTCATATCTGCGCAAATTATTCGGGTTGATGCCCAGCCTTATGTACCAGTTGAAGCGGTCCTCGATCCAGCGCTCGTGCCAGTCTTCATCCGTGCCCGGTTTGACGAAATACTCTATCTCCATCTGCTCGAACTCGCGCGTGCGGAAAGTGAAATTGCCGGGCGTGATCTCGTTGCGGAATGCTTTGCCTATTTGCGCGATGCCGAATGGGAGCTTCCTTCGCATGGTCGTTTGAACATTGAGGAAGTTGACAAAGATGCCCTGAGCCGTTTCCGGCCGCAGGTAAGCTATCGAAGCATCATCCTCAATGGGCCCCACGTGAGTTTTGAACATCAGGTTAAATTGCCGCGGCTCGGTCAGGTCAGAGCTTCCGCAGGCGGGACAGCGATTGTCTTTCAGGTGGTCGGCTCGCATACGATTCTTGCACCGGCGACAATCAACAAGCGGATCGGAGAAGGTATCTTCGTGGCCGGAATATCTCCAGACCACTCGATTCATCAAGATCGCCGCGTCCAACCCTTCCATATCATCTCGTTCATAGACGACTGCGCGCCACCAGGCGCGCTTTACATTGTTCTTGAGTTCTACGCCCAGCGGGCCATAGTCCCAGGTAGAGGCCAGGCCCCCGTAGATCTCACTCGATTGAAAGATAAACCCTCGCCTCTTGCACAGAGAGACGATCTTTTCCATATCCGTCGCTGACATTACTGCTACTACCCCTCAGAAAGTGTACAGCAACCTGTCAGGTTGCTGCTGTTCCCGCCATCAGCAACCTGACGAGTTACTGATAGTGCTCGCCATCAACAATCTGATAAGTCGCTGCTGTTCCCGCCGTCAGCAACCTGACGAGTTACTGATAGTGCTCGCCATCAACTAGTGCTCGCCATCAACAATCTGATAAGTCGCTGCTGTTCCCGCCATCAGCAACCTGACGAGTTACTGATAGTGCTCGCCATCAACAATCTGATAAGTCGCTGCTGTTCCCGCCATCAGCAACCTGACAGGTTGCTGTACATTAGGCGAAATCAAAGAGGCGATATTAGCAAGCGACAGATAATTTTGCAACGTGAGGAGACGCTACTTCAGGCGTTTTCGCCGAGGCCCCCGGACAGATATGAAGTGAGATGGTGAATTCGGAGCCTTTGCCGAGCCAATCACTCGCTACCTTGACCGCTCCGCTGTGCATCTCCACCAGAGATTTAACAATCGACAGCCCCATCCAAGCCCTGTATGTCTGCGGCTAATGCTGGAATCGGCTTGCCAGAACCGGTTGAAGATAAACGGCAGGAATTCCTGAGCCATGCATAAGCCTGTGTCTTTGACTACAATCTCAATATTGCCATTGTTCACCAGCGAGCTTACATAAACCGCGCCGCCCGGCTCGGTGAACTTAATCGCATTTATCAGCAGGTTCCACATCACCTGCTGAAGGCGCACCGGGTCGGCTTCAAGCAGCGGCAGCGGCTCGGCCAGTTGAGTCTGCAATCGGATTTTGCGAACTTCAGCCATTCGCTGAACCGTTTGCAGCGCAGCTTTGATTATTTCATTGGCATCTACCACCTCTTTGTGAAGCACGAGCTTGCCGCTAGTGATGAGTGATAGATCGAGCAGGTCATCTATTAATTGAGCTTGCAGATTGACATTGCGCTCTATTACATCAAGCGCCTGGGCCACTGTAGCTCTGTCGTAATCGCTTTGTCTGACGATCTTGGTCCAGCCAAGTACTGGAGTCAAGGGGGTGCGCAGCTCATGAGAGACGGTTGCCAGGAATTCATCTTTCAGTCGATTAGATCAGGATAGCTCCTGCTGATGTCTCTCTTGCGGAGTTATGTCTTGAAAGATCTCTGCGCCGGTGATCACTCCCGAATCATTAATCAGAGGAGCGCAATTGAGTAACAGAATTATCTCTTTGCCATCGGGGCGGCGCATCAGCCCTTTCTCGCCATTGCAGATCTCGCCTTTGCTGATTGCCCGATTCAGTGGGAGATCCTGTGGGGAGAGCGGCTTCGATCCGTCGGGCCGGTAGAGGTTCCAGCATTTCGGCCCGTCAGGGCCAGGGCTGCGCAGAAACTCGATCAGCAGTTGCCCTGTCAGTTGCACCGCTGCGCTATTAACCATGCTGATTCTCCCATCGGGGGCATCAGCAATCACTACCCCTTCAGGCATCTGATTGATGACGGCTTGTAGCGTGCGCCTCTCTCCCTCCGCCCGGCTCCGCAGCCGGGCATTATCTATTGCGATAGCGAGCTGGCCGGCCACCATTTGATACGGTCGATCTCATCTTGCTCAAATATTCGCTCTTGCGGCCAGGCCGAATCCCAGCAGTCATAAGATCTGCTCTGAAGCAGCAGCAGTGGCGCGACGATCCGTCACCCGTTACGGCCGGCGAGCAGTCGTTTCTGGATACCGCGTGGGGCCCTGTATTCTCCTCCTAGAATGAGCAACCTTCTCTGTCTGACAGCCGTCGCAAAGACCGTTGGCGAACTCTCCCAGGGGATGCGACCGAAAGATTCTCGCCGCGCTCTATCTTTGAACGGGATCATGGCGCTAAATGAAGATGCCGATAGATGTAGCTCCCGGCTCTGCCCGTCAACAATCCAGATCATGACGCTGGTTGCGCCGAAGAGCTTTTTAATCTCTTCTATGGTCGTATCCAGTGCGTGGCGCCTCCTCCAACCGATGAATTATGGCCGTAGATGCGGCAGCCAGGACGGCAAGCCGCTCGCTATCTCGAAGCAGATTCTTTTCCCTCTCCACCTGTCCTGTCATACTCAATAAGTTACTACTCATAGCACAGGGAAATTGATATTTGGATGCCTCAAGCTGGGAATAGCTTTGGCAGTCAGCAACGGTTTTTTAGTTCATCTCTTCGTCTGCCAGCGGATCGGTTATATTGTGCTTTCTCATGAGGTTGTACAGACGCGGGCGATAGATGCCCAGAATTGCAGCGGCAGCGCGTTTGTTGCCGCCCGTCCGTCGGAGGGTCTGCAATATAACCTCACGCTCAATCTCGTCTAGGGTCATATTACTCGGCGCGACGAAGCTAGAGTCTGCGCCGTTGCTGTGCATATCGAAGTGCAGGTCTTCGGATTCAATCTGGCGACCGTGACAGAGCAGAATAGCCCGCTCTATGGTGTGCTCAAGCTCGCGCACATTGCCCGGCCAGGTGTAGGCGAACATGCGCGAGTAGGCGCTCCGTGAGATCCATCTCACCGGCTTGTTATACTTCTCTGCGTAGCGCCTCAAGAAATGGTCGGCCAGCAATTGAATATCCTCTGACCGTTCGCGTAACGGGGGGACTTTGATGGTAATGGTGTTTGTTCGGTAGAAGAGATCTTCGCGCAACTGTCCAGCTTCAATTGCTTTTTGCGGATCTCTATTGGTTGATGTAATGAGCCGGAAATTGACCTGCTGCGCCCTATCGCTGCCAAGCTGATAATACACCTTCTCTTGCAACACTCGCAGCAGCTTGGGCTGCAAATCAACAGGCATCTCTCCTATTTCGTCCAGCAGCAGCGAGCCGCCGTCGGCGCTTCCTATTAAACCGTTCTTGTCTCTGATGGCGCCGGTGAAGGCCCCTTTGCGATGCCCGAACAGCTCGCTCTCCATCAGCTCTTTCGGCAGAGCAGCGCAATTGACCTTGACGAAGGGCTGTCTGGCGCGATGGCTGTTATAGTGAATAGCGTTGGCAATCAGCTCCTTGCCGGTCCCTGATTCTCCTACTATCAGTATGCTGGCGTCGGATTTGGCCACGCTCTCGATCATCTCGTAGATGTTTTGCATCGATTTGCTGGCGCCAATCATATTGGCGTATTCGGCGCAGCAGCTGAGGCGACGGCGCAAGCTCTCCGATTCGGCCTTGAGCGAGCGATGCCCCAGGGCCTTGTCAACCAGTACCTGGAGATGTTGAATATCGAATGGCTTCTCGATGAAGTAATAGGCCCCTGCTTTGGTCGCAAGTATCGCTTTCTCTATGCTGCCGTAGGCAGTTATGACTATGACCTCGGTCAGCGGCGAAGCCTCTTTGACTTGCCGCAAAACCTCCAGACCGTCAATATCAGGCAATAACAGGTCGGTTAGAACCAGATCGAAATTTCCTTCATTGAAGATTCGCAGGCCCTCATTGCCTGTAGATGCAATCTCAAGACTATAGCCGTAATCTTCAAGCACCAGTTTGAGTCCGCCAGCCATGCCCGGCTCGTCATCTATTATCAGTATCTTGGGCGAATTCTTCGCGGCGACGCCCCTGTTTCTGCGATAATCTAAGGTTTTCGTAGCCATATTGAATTGAGAGCTCCTTTATGCTCCAAGAGTCTATTTAAGAAGTAGCTATAGAGACTCTGCGGGCATAGAGATAAAAAATAGGCCGATTTTTCTCATCCACCCTGTATCTCTGCGCCTCTGTAGCCACAGTTTAATCCCTCTTTAGACTCGCTCTATAAAGACAGTGAGTATTAAACTCGAATCCTGCTTAAATAAGGGGAGGGAGAGAAGACATCAAAGACGACAGAGTTCTAGCACAGAAATAGCTGCCTTGGCAACAGCAAAAATGGCGGGGGACATCACCGCCAGCGAATTGAGATGATGGAATCGAGCAAGAGCAGCAGAATGGCAATAGCAAGCGGGATCTGATAGCGCTCCTGACGCTGAGCTACCGAACGGGAACCGATCTCGCCTTTTTCCAATCGACTGATAAAATCGCCTATCTCATCTACTTCGGTCCCAAGCGCAGTGGCGCGCCAGTAGCGCCCGCCTGTGATCTCGCATATCTCTTTAAGCAAAGCGTCATTGACTCTGGTAACAACCGGACGGCCTTCTGCATCCTTTTTCAATCGAACTGCGCCGAGCGATTCCAGAGGAATATAGCTGCCTTCGCTCGACCCGATTCCAACGGCCAGTATGTTGACCCCACTGCTGGCGGCTTCTCTGGCTGCTTCTATCGGTTGACTCTCCTGATCTTCGCCGTCGGTGAGCAAGATGAGGACGCGCCGATCTTTGCCTACGCTGCGGAACGCCTCAATCGCTCTACTTATCACGCGCCGCAGCGAAGAGCCCGGCTCATCAATCAGATCGGTATCTAAAGAGTCAAGGAATATCCGTAATGCCGACACGTCGAGAGTCAGGGGGACCAGCGTGACGCTGCTTCCGGCAAAGGCAACGAGCCCTATTCGATTGCCCTCTAGCTTCGCTATCAAATCCGCAGCCAGTCGCCGAGCCTTGTCAAGCCGATTGGGTTTCTCATCATCGGCAAGCATGCTGAGCGAAACATCGACGGCGATAATGCAATCTACGCCGCGAGTGAGTATCGTCTGTTTAACTTCACCCCACTGCGGGCGCGCCAGCGCCAGCGCCCCAAATGCGAATGCCAGCAGAATCAGAATAACTCTCAGGCGATGGCGTCGCTGAGTACGGCGAACCTGTTCGGCCTGGCGCTCGCCCAGCAGCTCAAGCAGCGCGCGCCTGCGCCGCAACAGAAACCGGAGCGCCACTGCCATCGGAATCAGCAGCCACAGCAGGTGCAATGCCAGCGGGTTATGAAAGCGCATAAGACTTAAATATTAATGCGTCCGTCCGTAATGCGTAACTGCTTACGACAATGCCCACCTCCATAAGAGAGGTAATCGCCTTGCTTCTTACGCATTATATACCGCGTCGCAAGCAGCTATAAAAATATAGTCGTGTTGCTTTTTACGCATTACGGATTACTTCATGGCAACACTCTCAACCAGGAGTGATGAAGTAGAAGCTCTACGAGTAGTAGAAGCAGGCCCGATAGAGCGTAGGGCGCAAACAGTTCGGTGAAGCGATGAAATCGTTTCACATCTATCTCCGTCTTCTCCAGCTTGTCTATCTCCTGAAATATCCGGCGCAGACTATCACTATCGGTTGCGCGGAAATATGAGCCGCCGGTTATTTGAGCTATCTGCTTCAATGAATCTTCATTGATTGAAGCAGGTTGTTGCGCCGGGTTCGGCGGGCCGGGCTGGTCGCCTGCGCCAACCGGCTTTGCTTCTCGACCGACGCCGACGGCATAGACCTTGATCCCCATCGCTCGCGCCAGTTCCGCTCCAGTAGCCGGTTCTATGGTAGAGACATTGTTTTCGCCATCGGTCAGCAGAATAATGACTCTGCTCTTGGCCCCTGATGCCCGCAGGTGATTGACCGCATTGGCCAGCGCCATGCCTATCGCCGTGCCATCGTTTTCCGGCTCGGTCATCTTTGTGCTCTCGAGGAGAAAACTGAGCAACTTGTAATCGGTCGTAAGCGGGCATTTGAGGAAGCTGAATCCGGCGAATGCGACCAGCCCGATTCGATCTGATGTGCGTCCGGCAATAAAATCGCTGATAACCGCCTTTGCAACCTCCAACCGATTGCGCGGTTGAAAATCTTCGGAACCCATACTGGTGGAAATATCCAGCGCCAGCATTATGTCAACGGTTTCAGCCGATATTACCTCAAGCCGGTCGCTGGCTTGAGGGCGAGCCAGAGCTATTATCAGCAGGCTAAATGCCGCCACCCGCAGCACAAGTAGAAGAGGCAACAATTGCGCGCGAAGGCTCGGCTTCAATTGGCGAAACCTTGCAACTGTCGGCAGGACTGCGGCAGGGGCCCTCCTCTTGCGCCAGAACCAGAGCAATGTCAAGGCAGCATTGAGCAGCAGGAGCCATAACAGTTCTGGGTTGGCAAAGCGCAACATAGTTCGTCAATCCTCGGTTACTCTGGGCCTCTGTGGCCACGATTTAATCCTTCTCAAACATGCTCTCAGCTCGATTTCAAATCCAGCAAGAGCTTGATCGCGTTCCTGACCATCTCAAGGCTGCGCGCCGGCTCCGGCCTGAACCGGGCAAACTTCACCAGGTCGCAAGTATTAAATATATCCTCAAATCTGGCGATTAGCGATTGATGGATCTCCTTCTGGCGAAGAGATTGCAGAAGCTCGCCGGTGGTGTATTGATACTGGCCCAGGGCGTAGCGTTTAATTAGATACCGGCTCATCGTGTCGGCCAGCTCAATGTGAAATCTCTTGACATCGGTCTCAGCCATCTTTGAGCCGATAAGCTTGCGCAATCTGGAGATCGCTTCATCTTCAAGCGAAAGCCCTGTCGCTTCCTGTTTCGCCATCCGAGGGGCGCCCGCCAGCGTCGCCAGGAATATCCACAATCTTTTGAGCAATACTATCTCTATCGGCGTCACTCCATCCAGCGACCACTTGACAGCTCGATAGGCTAGAGCCGTCGCCGCCAACATCGCCAGCAATGCCAGCCGGACATAGCCTTCATGCATGCGACTGGGGACAGGCTTGACATCTTTGAGTTCTCGGTCCTGGGGCCCCGCGAGGGGCTCGACGGCAACCTCGGCAGGGGGCACGGCCAATCTCTGCTCGGCGCCGCTTTGCTTCTCCATCAGCTCGATCCCCGATAGCCTTAACCGGCCGATTGCAAATGGAGCGAGTGTGACGGTGATTGCAGTCTGCTGCAAGCTCTCGTTGAGGCTGCGAGTCGATCTTTCCACGTGGCGCACGTCGAACTGGCTGAATTTATCATCCATCAGCAGCTCGATTGCCGCGCCGGGCTTATGTTCCACCGTTACTCTGTATCTCAGCAGATCGCCAATATGCGCCTTGCCGGGGCTGATCTCAGATGTGATCTGCCTCTTCGATTGAGCCGTAGCTTGCGCCAGCAAGATGATTGTCAACAGCGCGGGAAATAGAGAATGCGCCAGTAATCGCAAGCCTGGCCTTTTAATCGGTCTGTTTGAGATCATTATCATCTGCTCTACAATCGCTGAGCGCGCGCGGCGAACAATCGGCGCAATTGAGCGTCATAAGGCGCTTCGGTGCGAACTTCAAGGTGATCAATTGATAATCTGCGAAACAGGCTGAGCCTCTCTTGCCTCTCTCGCCTCAAGCGATCTTGTCCAAGCCGACGAGAGAGGCGATGCGAGCTATCTACAATCACGCGCTCGCCCGTCTCCGCATCGACGAAAGTAACCAGCCCCGCCGGCTGGATGACCTCTTCCATCGGATCGGCCAGCGAGATTGCAATCACATCATGCTTGCGGCTGGAGATAGCCAACTGTTTGTCGAAATTCGGGCTGATAAAATCCGACACCAGAAAGAGGACTGCCGATCGACGCACCACGCGGTTCAGGTAATCGAGGGCGCGGGCTATGCTTGTGCCTGCGCTCGACGGCCGGTGATAGAGCAAGTCTCTTACAATGCGCAGCGCATGGCGGGCGCCGCGAGCAGGGGGGACGTACTTTTCTATCTTGTCTGTGAAAAGCAACAGGCCAACTCTGTCATTATTGAGCGCGGCGGCGAAACTGAGTATGCAGCAGATCTCGGCGGCAATATCGCGTTTGGTCTTGGCGATGCTTCCGAAATCCTGGGAGCGCGACAGATCCACAGCGAAGATGACAGTTTGCTCGCGCTCTTCCGTGTGCTTTTTGATGTGGAGTGTGCCTGTGCGCGCAGTAACGTTCCAGTCGATCAACCGGGCATCGTCTCCCGGCGCGTATAGCCTCACTTCATCGAACTCGATGCCTCGCCCGCGAAAGACGCTTCTGTACTCGCCCGACAGCCCTGCTTGCATGAGCTTGCGCGTGCGGATCTCGAACAGCTTGATCTTTTTCGCCAATTCTTTGGGAAACATCCATTACAAATGCTACTGCCTGCTAGCTCCATTGCTCAAGCTTCAAACACATGTGTGCCGAAGATCTTGTCATACAGGCCCTGTTTCTCCTGATCCCATAACGGCCAGAGCAGCAATATAAAACATACATTTGCCAGCGCACCCTTGACGATCTCACGCAGGAAAGCTTTGCCAAATCCCAGCGGCTGGCCCATTCCATCCAGGACTTTGATCCCCATCCATCGCTTTCCTAGAGTTGCGCCATCTCGTCCAAGCAGATAGATGTTGTAAAGCCACACAGCTAATAACCCAGCAAATAATACCGGATAACTGAGCAGAATCAGGCCAACTTCTGGTTCTCTTCCGCTGGCGCCCGCCATTATTATTCCGAAAAAGAGCAGGATGAAACCGGGCAGCGCTCCAACAAATCCAACTATGCCATCGAGAAAGTAAGCTGCTATGCGCTTTCCCATGCCAGCATAGTTTGCTGCCGGGAATGCTCCGTAGCCGTAAGCTGGTTGTTGATGGGCTCCGTAGGGAGAAGCTCCATAAGCAGGCGCTTGTGGCTGCTGGTAAGGCGCGGGTTGATAACCTGGCGGCGCAGGTTGCTGGCCGTAGAAAGGACCCCCATAAACGTCTCCTGACGCGCGGCTCGGCAGCGGGGCAGAACACTGCTGACAGGTCTGGGCCCAATCAGAGTTTTGTGCGCCACATTTAGGGCAAAAGGTTGGCATAGTCGTCTCTCCTTAATGATTTGAATTATAGGTTTCAAGAAAAATCCTTCTTCAGTTCCGCGAGGCCCGCGCGCCCGCAAAACAGTTCAAAAATAGACCTGTTTTGCGGGCGCTTGACGCCCGCACCCGCTGCCGACTTTTTCTTAAGGTCGATAGTTTGGCAAAAGTTGCGCGAATCTTAAAACTCGACTTTGATCATTGCTACAGAACAGAGCCAGGTTAAGGCACTGTTACTTTATCCAGGATGCGCTTGACAATCTCATCTGAAACTACTTCTTCCGCTTCCGCTTCGTAAGTCAGAATCACCCGGTGGCGGAGCACATCCATAGCGATTGATTTTACATCTTCAGGCAACACATAGGCGCGCCCGCGCAAGAAGGCGTGGGCTTTGGCGGCGACGGTTAAGAAGACGGTCGCTCTGGGGCTGGCGCCAAAGCGCATCAGGTGGCGTATCTCTTCCAGATGGTATCGCTCAGGATAGCGCGTCGCCTGGACGATGTCGATTATGTAGTCTCTCACACGATCATCTACATAAAGGTGATTGACTATGCTGCGCGCTTCAAAGATTTCAAGTGGAGATAAGACTCTATCAACCGGAATAGCCATAGCTGAAGCGGCTTCTCCGCTAGTAATATCCTGGGCGATAAGCCGGTCCAGCATCTCCCGCTCATCCTTGCGTGAGGGATAACCGACAAGCACTTTGAGCATAAATCGGTCTATTTGAGCTTCAGGCAGCGGATAGGTCCCTTCTTGCTCGATTGGGTTCTGGGTTGCCAGGACGAGAAAAGGCTCAGGCAGAGGATAAGTCGTATCGCCGATAGTCACCTGGCGCTCCTGCATTGCTTCAAGCAGCGCGCTCTGGACTTTAGCGGGAGCGCGATTGATCTCATCTGCGAGAATGATGTTGGCGAAGATGGGGCCCCTATGAGCGACAAATTCGCCTGTCTTCTGGTCAAAGATCATCGTGCCCAGCAGATCAGCGGGAAGCAGGTCGGGCGTGAACTGAATGCGGCGAAAATCCAGGCTGAGGCTTTCGGCCAGAGTTCTGACGGCAAGCGTTTTGGCCAGTCCAGGGACCCCTTCAAGCAGGATGTGCCCTCCAGTAAGCAGCCCGATAATCAACCGATCTATCAAAGCACCCTGTCCAATTATCCGCTTGCGCATCTCGCCTACAAGGCGCGCGATAACCGGCAAGTGCTCTCTGACCCGGCTGGCAACTATTTGAATATCTGTCTCCATGCGAGAGCTATATTAGCATACCTTTGCTGTAAAGCCGCTATAGTAAGAGCCTCCGTTGACGCCCTGCGTTCTTCGTCCGACGATCAAACCGTCCGATGTCCGACAATCGAATTGCAAATTGTTCCGGGAAAATTCGCCGGCGTCCAATTAGATTATCTCCCTCAGCTTGAAAGCGGCGCGATAATGAATGCCGGTTGAATCTGATGGCAGGTTCCCTCCGCTATAAAGTTCATCCACCCAGCGCAGGTAATCTCCCGGCCTCATTTTGCGCTCGATGGTGATCTTATCTTTCCCACCATCCGTCTCCGCCTTTATTGAGTAGACAAAGCCATCGTGGCCAAGGATGACCAGATGCTCGTGGATGCCGTTCCTCAATCGCTCTCCTGCTTCGGCCAAGGGGGCCCCTTCAGTTAACAGCTTCTTTTTATCTATCAATTCCGACATCTCTCGCTCTAAGTAGACCGATTTAGTTCTGATCCTGGCGGCGCTGCAAGTATATCACACTGTGGTTTGAATCTGCTCTGAGAACAGGATCGCCAGAGGAATAAAAGCACGTTATTCGAGAAATTGCAATAAGACATAAGCGAGCAAGAGAGCAAAGAGAGTAACTCCAATATATGTTTTAATACGGGCATACCCGATGGATCTGCGCCTGGTTCTGCTCAGCCATCCTCTCCAACCACAGTTATGACATCTGTAAGGACGATACCACAGCGCCAGCTTCAAGCCGGATTCCAGATGGTTGCGCGCCTGCGATCGTTGTAGCCTGAACTCGCCGCATTTAGGACAAACGTATCTTCTAGCTATGAGAACTGCCCTCCGCGATTAGCTTGACGCCGATTTAGAATAAGCCGTCAGTCCGAGTCATTGAGACTGCTCAATTATGCTCGGCGAAGGCGCATCGCGCAAGCCCTCTTTCTCCTCTTTGCGTTTTGTGTAGCGGCTCTTGTTGCTTGATCGACTCTCTGCTAGAATGCGAATCCCAACAAGAGCCTTTCTTTACAAAGCACTGCATTTCGTTTTTTGGGAGGGAAGCAATGACAATAAAACGTGTGCTCTCAATAAGCATTCTCTGTTTGCTCCTGTGCGTTGCTGTATGGCCCCAGCAGGCGCAGCAGCGGGCGATGACGGTCGATGACACATTGAACATGATCGGGGTCTCCAATGCCGAAATATCGCCCGACGGCAGATGGATAATCTTTTCTCGATCAGAGCTTAATTGGAAAGAGAATAAGCGGCCTTCTTATCTATGGATAGTTTCAACAGAAGGGGGCCAGCCTTTTCAATTCACTTCCAATGACACTGACTCTTCACCGCAATGGTCTCCCGATAGCAAAACAGTAGCATTCCTTCGCGGCAGGGAGCCGCAGGAGCGGCAGGTCTGGACGATTCGCGTAAGCGGCGGCGAAGCGACGAAATTGACCGATCATAAAGATGGAATATCGTCTTTCCGCTGGTGCGAAGATGGCAAACAGTTATTCTTCCTCGCCCCGGACCAGAAGAGCGAAGCCGAGAAGAAAAAAGAGAAAGACGGCGATGACGCGATCTTCGTCGATGAGGGCCCCAACGGCCAGACAAGCCGGGGCCAGTGGTCAAACCTCTGGGTCTTTAATCTGGAGGATAAAAAAGAGCGCCAGATCACCAAAGAGAAGATGATAATCAGCAATTACGATCCATCTCCCGATGGCAAATGGATAGCTTTCCATGCCCGGCGCGAGAACACTCGCAACGGCGGCTACCTGTCGGAGATATACCTGGCAGAGACGGCCACCGGCCAGGTCGCGCAATTGACCAGCAACGAGGCCCCCGAAAGCGCAGTGCAGTGGGCCCCCGATGGCAAGCGCATCTCCTACCTTGCGCGCGACGATAAGAAATGGGAGCTGGCCCAGGACAAGCTCTGGATCATGAATGTTGAAACAAAGAGCTATCGCAAAGCATCGGCTAAATTCGAGGGCGCAATAGGCGAATATGCCTGGACGAAAGATGGCAAGAGAATTCTCTTTAGCGGGCAGCAGCGGACCACTAGAAATCTCTACGATCTGAATGTTGATTCCGGCAGCGTCGAGCAACTTACCAATCATGCCGGCATCTTCGCTGCTGGCTCGTTTTCCGCCGATCGCAGCAAAGCCGCCGTTATCTATTCGACTCCTCAGCAGCCAGCCGATATCTGGGTGACCGATGTCCCGGGCAACAATGCGCGGCAACTGACAGATTTCAATCCCTGGATCAAAGATATTGCGCTGGCAAAATCGGAAGTCATTAAATGGAAGAGCAAAGATGGCCTGGAGATCGAAGGCATCCTCTATCTGCCAGCGGACTACAAGCAGGGGACCAGGATTCCCCTGATACTTCACATCCACGGCGGGCCGGCGGGCTCGTTCACCTACAACTTCAACGGCATATACCATGTCTATGCCGGATTGGGCTACGGCACGCTTGCCCCCAATGTGCGCGGAAGCACCGGCTACACAGACGCTCTGATGCGCGGCAACATGCGCGATCTCGGAGGCGGAGATTACTGGGACCTGATGACAGGAGTTGATGCAGTAATCGAGCGCGGCATAGCCGATCCGAACAAACTTGGCGTAAAGGGATGGAGCTATGGCGGCGTGCTCGGAGGCTGGACAATTACCCAGACCAACAGATTCAAAGCCGCGTCGCTGGGCGCAATGGTGGCCGACTGGGCTTCGGAATACGCAATGGGGTTCAATCACGATGTCAAGCTATGGTACATTGGCGGGACCCCCTGGGAGAATCCCGAAGGCTATAGGAAGATGTCCTCTTACACTTACATCAAGAATGCTACTACGCCGACGATCCTGTTTCACGGCGAGCGAGATACTACCTGTACCATTGGCCAGAGCATGATGTTTTATCAGGGCCTGAAAGATCGCGGCGTGCCGACGCGGTTCATCCGCTTTCCCCGCGAGCCGCACGGGTTGCGCGAGCCCCGCCATATTCGCCTCCGGGATGTCGAAGAGATCGCCTGGATGCAAAAATACATTAACGGCATTGAATGGACGAGCGTAAGGCCGGAAGAGGCAGAAGGCAGTAAGCAGAAAGCAACGGGAAGTAATTAGGAGTGAAAGAGCAGGAGAAAAGAAGAGTGGGAGATGCCGCAGGCGCGGCAAAGAAGGCGTCCCGCATCTCCCACTCCTCTGCTTCTTCTACCTAAGGGGTGTTATGATCGCGGAAATCGAGATGGGACCTACCATCGCTAAATCACCTGGATAGGAGGCAGAAATGCTCAAACGTTATACTTTTGTTATTTTGCTGATTTGCGCTCTGTTAGTGTTGAGCGCCGGCATCAGCGCCCAGGCTCCGGTCGAGAAGGTTGATCTGGATGCTATTAATAAGATCAAAGAAGAAGGGCTCAACCGATCTCAAGTTATGGAGCTTCTGAGTTACCTCACCGATGTTTATGGCCCCCGGTTGACCGGCTCGCCCAATATTAAAGCTGCCGGCGAATGGGCCAAAAAGAAGCTCACCGAGTGGGGAGTGCAGAATGCTCGACTGGAACCCTGGGGCCCCTTCGGTCGGGGCTGGACGCTCGAAGGGTTCACCGCTAACGTCATCGAACCGCAGTTCATCCCGCTCATCGCTTACCCCAAAGCCTGGTCGCCGAGCACTAATGGAACGGTGCGCGGCCAGGTTATCTACCTTGACGCCAAGACCGAAGCCGATCTTGAGAAGTATCGAGGCAAGCTCAAAGGCGCTATTGTGCTGATCTCGCCGCCGCTTGAGGTGAGGGCCCATTTCAGACCGCAAGCCACCCGGCGGTCTGACGAAGACCTATTGAGGCTGGCCAATGCCGAGCCACCCGGTGGGGCCCCGGTCCAGCGCAGGAGACCTGACGCCAACCCCGAACAGAGAGATGCCCAGGCGCTTCAGATGAAGAAATGGGAGATGTGCTATAAGGAGGGTGCAGCAGTAGTGCTGGAGCCCGGACGCGGCGATGGTGGGACGATATTTGTCGGGTCGGTCACCATCCCTTCACCGCCGGATGCTCCATTTGACAGGCGCCCGCGCCCCTGGTCGCAAGATGCTCCCGCAATAGTCCCGCAAGTGGTGGTAGCAGTCGAGCATTACAACCGGCTCATCCGCATGCTGACAAAAGGCGCGCCTGTGCAGTTGGAAGTGAGTATCACCAGCCGCTTCCACGACAGAGACCTGATGGGCTACAACGTCATCGGCGAAATTCCCGGCAGCGATCTCAAAGATGAGATCGTGATGCTCGGCGCTCACTATGACTCCTGGCATTCAGGCACAGGCGCGACCGACAATGCTGCCGGATCGGCCGTCTGCCTTGAAGCAATGCGCATAATTCAAACGCTTGGCCTCAAACCTCGGCGAACCATTCGCATTGGATTGTGGAGCGGCGAAGAGCAAGGACTGCTCGGCTCTCGCGCCTATGTCGCCGAGCATTTCGGCAGGAGAATAGATCAACAACAGGGAAGGGGCCAAACATCCGGCTCCGCGCAAGGCGGCGCTCCCCTCTCCGGAGACCAATCATCCGCGCCGGCTCCCAGATTTGAACTCAAGCCTGCCGCTGCGAAATTTGCCGGCTATTTCAATCTCGACAATGGCACAGGCAAAATTCGCGGCGTCTACCTTCAGGGCAATGAAGCTGTGCGTCCAATCTTCAGAGCCTGGCTCGCTCCATTCAAAGACATGGGGGCAGCCACGCTTTCAATCTCCAATACCGGCGGCACAGATCATCTCTCTTTCGATGCGATTGGCTTGCCCGGATTTCAATTCATACAGGACGAGATCGAGTATGACACCAGGACTCATCACTCGAATATGGATGTGTACGACCGCATACAGGAAGAAGATATGAAGCAAGCGGCTGTGATTATGGCTGCGTTCGTATACAACACTGCTATGCGCGACGAGAAGCTGCCGCGCAAGCCTCTGCCTGGTCAGGCGCCGGCTCAGCCGGGACGATAAAGGCGCTACTGCTAAGAAGACTTGGCCTTCGGGCCGAGGAAGATGTCGCAGATATAAGTTCGGGCGCCAAGCGTCCTCAAAACAGATTAAATTTAAAATTGTTTTGAGGACGCTTGGCGCCCGAATAGATCAGCAATGCCGGTTGGATGTGACAGCTATCCCTTTTTTGTTCGCCGACCGATCTTAGCTTTCTTCCTGATAAGTTCTCGCAATTTCAATCTCGCTTTGTGAAGCTGTGATTTGGAGGTTCCACTATCAATGCCAAGTATCTCGCCTATCTCTTTATGCTCATAGCCTTCGACATCATGGAGCAGGAAGACCTCTCTGTAACCTCGCGGCAATTGCTCAATTGCTTCTTGCAAAGCAATATGATCAATGACTGGCAGCGGATCGATATGACGCCCTTCAACTTCAGCAAGGCTATGTAGTTCGCCGTCTTCAGTAATAAACTCGGGTCGAACCTTGCGCTTACGCAGATGCATCAACACTTGATTTACTGTCAGGCGATGGAGCCAGGTAGAGAACGCCGATTCGCCGCGGAAGCTGCCCAATTTGCGAAACAGGTGCATGAAAGCATCCTGCGCAAGATCCTCGGCCTCAGTCGGGTTGCCGAGCATACGCAGGCACAGGTTGTAAACTTTTCGATAATGGCGGGTGTAGATCGTCTCACAAGCTTTGCTGTTGCCGCCGGCGCAAGCTTGCACAAGCTGTAGTTCCGAAGGAGCTACTGTTGTCATTGCGCTCATATACTCAACTCCTCTCTGTATGTTTAGCACGCTTCCGCGCTGAAAAGATTGCCGTAATTCTCAATTACTCTTTTCATGTACTGATACGAAAGAGCGAGGGTTTCAGATTGATCAAAGTTGTTAAAATATGTAATGAAACAAGCCGAACGCATCTGTCGAGCCCTCACCATCATGAAACTCTTTTGCTGCTATTTTATTCCAGATATTCGGTTAAACAGGGAGCAGCCCTTCAGCCGCATTAGCTTTCGAGCGATCATGCAGTGATGTTCTATTTCCAGACGCATTCTTCGTAGAGACAGTCCGAGAGCAACCTTGGTCTCTGACTGAGATTCTTCTTTGAAAGGAGTTTTTCATTCGGCAACGGACGATGCAAGAGGAATAATAGCGATGTACAACAACCTGTCAGGTTGCTGATAACGTAGGCACCAGCAACCGGGTACAAATGGCTGTTGCATTCTTGAAACAAAAGGTAACCTGTCAGGTTGCTGATAGCGTGAGCACCAGCAACCTAACAGGTTGCCATACAATTCTACAAGGGGGTTAGATTATGGAGAGAGCAAATGCTGCGCGAGCGATACTGGCTGGATTTATAGCCACTCTTGTTATGACGATAATGGCATACGCCGCTCCCATGATGGGTCTGCCTAAGATGGACTTTGCTGCTATGCTTGGAGCTATCTTTAGCGGCCAGATGGGCGGAGCCTGGTGGATGGGAATGATTATGCGCTTTCATAGACAGTACACTAATCTTCCCACTCGTCTATGCTTATCTGCTCTACCCGGTGCTCCCCGGCAGGCCGACGCTAAAAGGGTTATCGTGGAGGCTCATCCTCTGGCTCCTGTCACAGGCTGTGGTAATGCCTATAATGGGACAGGGATTCTTCTCTGCCAGAGCGCCTCAGCCGATGTTGATAGTAATGGGAAGCTTGATTGGGCACATAATCTATGGAGTTTTGCTGGGCGCAATAGCAGGGCCCCAGGCTGCGCGCCTGCCACAACCAGGACGAGTGAAAGTAGAGCAGTAAGACTATTGCTTTGATAAACAGAGTCAAGTTGCTCTGTACCTGCAATCCTGCGGGTGCAATCACTCTTTGTCCTTTTGCTCTTTCTCTTTGAACTTTTCAGAGCACCCGCCACAGCAAAAGTATACCTTGCGACCCTTCGACTCGATGGAGAAACTCTTATTTACTGGCTCATCAGTTATCGGGCACTTGGTATTGGCTTTGATTGCCTCTTGATCTTCTTTGGAAAGCTTGCTGATTGCTGCTTCAGGATTGCTCTTAAAACTTTCAACGCAACCATCGCAACAGAAGTAGACATACTGGTCCTTGTATTCGGTGCGAATCTGTTCGCTCACTTCTCCCTGGGTCATCGGGCACTTCTTGTTAGTGACCGGCTTGGGCCCCTCACTGGCTTTCACTGCTGCCAGCGCAAAACTCAGACAAACTGCGATTAAAACCATCTGGCGCGTAATCCTCTTCATGTTCAACTCCTGATTAAAATATATTTGCGAGAAATTTTGTCTTGGCTATTTTAATTCTTATCCGACACAACCGCAATTGTATTGTTCGTCAAATGTATCCAGGCGGGATTTTTTCCGCCTGAAGAAAATCCTTGACCTTATACTCGACTGCAAGGTTTACAATCTTATCGCAGTTCTGGAGGCAACGATGAAAGGCGATGAATTATACATTGGCGAGTTGGCCGAGCTGGCCGGCACAAGCGCGCAGACAATACGCTACTACGAGCGAGAAGGGTTACTGGGAAAACCGGCGCGCACACAATCAGGCTACCGACTATATTCATCAGAGACAGCATCGCGCGTCCGCTTCATCAAGAAGGCTCAGGCGCTGGGTTTGTCTTTGGCTGAGATTCGAGAGATACTCCAACTTGCTCGCGCGGGCCGGTCCCCTTGCAAACACGTGAGGGAGAGGCTACAGGCTCATCTGGAAGCGCTCGACCGGCGCATTCGCGAAATGCAACTCGTTCGCAATGAACTGGCTCAGCAGCTCAACGAGCTTGCAAAGTTGCCTGATCAGATAGATTCCTCTGCGCAGGTCTGTCAGCTTATAGATGTTATTTCACTCAAAACAAGTTCCTCCGAACTATCGGGAGCAATAAAGAGAAAGGAGAGAGGATATGGCAAACAGAAGGGTCATTGAGGTTTTCACTGCTGGATGTCCATTGTGCAATGATACTTTAAATCTGGTAAGAGAGGCTGTTTCAAACTGCGGCTGCGAGGTTATTGAGCGCCGCTGCGAAGGTGAATCTTGCTGCGAGCCTGCGCTGAGCTACGGAGTGCGTATGGTGCCGACAATTGCAATCAACGGGCAGATTGTCTTTGCGGGCAAACCTACACCGGAACAGGCCAGAGCGTTGCTTGCGCTGTGAACAGAGATTTAAAGATCCAGGTGCCGAAGATGTCTTTTAGTTTCCCTCCCCTGTTCTCAATGAGGAAGGAGGTGTAAGCTATGGCGCTGAAGAAAGGTGAACGCTACCGCTGCCCTGACCCAAACTGTGGCTGTGAGATTGAAGTGACGAAAGGTGCTCAGCCGGGCGGTGGAGGCGACTTGAATCCGCGCTGCTGTTGCGGTAAAGAGATGCAGCGCATTTAATTCATTGGTGCGCGGTGGCGATGCAAATGCCGCCGCGCTCCTCTGACATAAAAGGGAGTCCTTATGAAAGACTACTTGATCCGAGCAGCGATCTTTGCAATTTTTCTTGCTACTGCGCAAGCGGCACAGGCGCAGGTCGAAAAGATCGAGATGAAGATAGATGGATACCTCTGCGGCTTTTGAGTCTACAATATCAAGAAGGCCGTGAGCCGTCTCGAATTTGGTCCTGATACATCTCAAGTGGAGATCACCGATCTGAAGAAGGGGCTCGGCGTCTTTCGCCCTAAACCGGGAAAAGCGGTATCACTGACCCAACTCGCCAATGCGCTCAAGGACATTGGCTACAAGCTGGCTGACGCCATTATTACTTTAAGTGGTACCCTGGAGCGATCAGGCGAGGACTGGATAGTGCGTTCCAGTGACGCCAAACAGCTCTTCATTCTAAGAGGCGATAAGGTGCGTGAGGTTGCTGAGCGCATTGGCGCTGGCAAAGGGGTCCGTCTCAGAGGCAAGTGGCAAGCAGAATTTAACGGGAGCGAGCAAAGAGAGATCATTATCAATGCGGAGGTCGAAGCTATCCCCGGACTGCCGCCAGCAGAGCCCCCGGCGGCGAGCGCCGCGTTGCCAGCGCCAATCTTTGCTACTCCTATTCGCACCACCAGTCCAGGCACAATCGTCTACCGTGGAGGAGCGGTTGTGCCCAGGTGGAATCTTATAAAACAATCTCTGGGGGACCTGGATGTCAGTTGGAATATATTGAAGTTTGGCCTTGCCTATAGCCCTACTCCCAGGACGCTTGTCGAAGCTGAAATCCCTTATGTCCACACCTCGTTCAGGTCAGGCTCAATCTCCGGTTCAGCCAGTGGCCTCGGTAATATCATCGTTTGGGGCAAGTATCGTTTCTATCGCACTCTAGCGGAATGGGGGGACCGTCATGCGTCGGCGCGCTTCGGGCTGGAGTTTCCGACAAGCGCAAATAACCATTTTCTCAATTCAGGGTTACCTGCTGCTGTGCGACGACAGATGCAGCCGGGTTCAGGAGGCGTGAGCCCTCATCTGGAATTGTCATACTCATCAGGCGTAAAGCGTTTCGTTTATGGTGGCAGCGTAGAGCAGATCATCAGGACGGAGCGCGATGGATTTCATCCAGGGCACGAACTGCGAGCTAATGCCGATTTCGAGTATATCTTCCTTCCTCGCGATTATCGCCAGCCGACGAAAGAGCTTTTTGGATTATTAGAGATCACCTATCTTCATCGAGGAAAGGCACAGCTACATGGTGTTAGCGTTGCCGAGACTGGCGCCAATGTATTACTGCTTGCCCCTGGAATTCAATATGTTGCCAATCCGCGCCTGCTCTTGGAGCTTTCAGCTCAGATGCCAGTGAGACAGGTAATTGGCTCGCAGGTGCCCAGAACAAAGGTTAATCTCCTGGCTGGCATTCGATTTCTCTTCTAGAAATAGATCAGACGGAATCACTCCGCTCTGTTCTGGCGCTTCTCCCAGGCATCCCTCATCCAGGGTTCAGGATCGATTCCGAGCCCGTCTGCCACTCGATTGATGTAATTGAAATAGCCGATCACTTCAACTGCATCGAGAATATCTTTGTCGGTCAAACCGGCGGCGCGCAAATCTTGCACATCGCTTTCAGTCATCTTCGCTGGAGTGAGCGTGAGTTTCTGCGCGAATCGGCAAAGGGCCATCTGGCGCTCGCTGAGATTGGCCTGTCGATAATCAATCTTCAATTGATTGACCAGCGCATCGTCTTTGATTAAACGACGGAGATCCTCTCCGTGCGCTTCCACTCAGTAGAAACAGTCATTCACCTGAGAGACTACAGTGGCGAGCATCTCACGCTCGGCGCGAGAGAGCCCCGACTGACCGAACATCACCGTTTTGTACAATTCAATGCTTGCATGCAGCGACCGGGCGTTGAGGCTTTGTAAGCGGAGTATATTATAAATGCAGCCAGCGCGCCGCACCGCTTCTTCATATTCCTGTTTCAACTCCCCTGTGGCCTCTTCATCTGACACCGTTTTGATCCACGCCATCTTATATCCTCCTGCTGATCGTATTTTATTAAAAATCGCAACTGCTCAGCCCCAGAGGGGCGACCTACCTATAAGTGAACGAAACCTTGCCACTCCGCAGGAGCGACCTGTAAATCGAAGCCAGTAGGTCGCTCCTACGGAGCTAAGTTCTGCTCACACTGAGTAGTTGCTAAAAATCTATTGAAATCCCTGACAAACTTACAATATAAAAGTCTCATCAAAAACCACTTTCTAAAAGCTGGTTTTTGTGCTATATATTGGGCCATAATTTCAGCGATTATTCTATCTTACAGGTAGTGCTGATCGCATGGCTTCAAGTGGGCGAGAAGATGAGTGCGTTTGATCGTTCTATTTCAAGGGATGGTTTTTATTGTGCTATCTTAATGGGGTTTATATTGCAACGGATCGCGGCGACGAGTTCTGTCGCATAGCAGTAGCAAAATACTTTTAGAAGTTAAAAAGAAAGAAGGTTATTCACCCCCCCTGTTTGTTAAGGGATTGCAGTAGTAGCATAGCTTTTGGCGCCTTTGAACCCTCAACTTGCGACGATGGAGGTAAGAGATTATGAGAAAGTTACTGGTGTTTAGTGTAGTGGGGATCTTATCCTGCTACCCGCTGGTTACAGTAGCAGCGTCAGCACAGGATATAAGCCGGGACATTAAGGGGAAGAACTGGAATGCCAAGAAGGTTGGGCATCTGCTGAGGCGGGCAGGATTTTCCGGGACCCCCGCCGAGATCAATGAGTTTGTGCAGCTTGGCAGCAAAAAAGCGAGCGTCAAGCGGCTGGTCGATTACAGCGCGCCCGATTACGACAACCCAGACTCGGTAGCCAGCGACCCGTTTGAGCAACTGGTGGCCAACCAGCGATTCGATCTCAACTTTGATCCTAACAATCCGGGGAACCTCAAGGATCTACACCGCTGGTGGTTCTTCCGGATGATGGCTACCACGAGGCCGCTGGAAGAGAAGATGACCCTCTTCTGGCATACCTATTTTCCTGTGTCGCATGCCAAGATCGGAAACATGCTCTTTATAAAAAATCAAAATATGCTCTTCCGCAAATATGCGCTGGGCAGCTTCCGCGATATGCTGCACGGAATCTCAAAAGATCCGGCTACCCTGATCTGGCTGGAGAATAACCTCAATACCAGGCAGAGCAATAGCGAGATGTTCGCCCGCCACCTGCTGGAGATATACACTCTGGGAGAGGGGAACTTTTCCGAGGCTGATGTTGTGGCAGCGACAAAGGCGTTCACCGGCTGGACGGTCAGAAGCAACGCCTTCTTCTTCAATGCCGGAGCGCACGATAACACCTTGAAGACATTCCTGGGAGAGACGGCAAACTTCAACGGGAACGATATAATTGACCGTTTGCTCGTCCAGCCAGCAACGGCGCGCTACCTCGCCACACGGCTTATCACCTTCTTCGCTTACGAAGATCCGGAGCCCGAATTTGTAGAGCGAGTTGCCGGGGTCTATTTCGCCAGCAACTACAGCATCAAGGAGATGGTGCGCGAGATCTTTCTGTCAAAAGAGTTCTACTCTGACAGGGCCATCCGCAACGCGGTCAAGAGCCCGGTCGAGCTTGTCATCGGAACGCTCAGGTTGCTCGGAGCCGGCACCGACTTGAGAGCGATAAATGGATGGACGACTCAGATGGGGCAATGGATATACTACGCGCCTGATGTGAAGGGTTGGGAGCAAGGGCGCGGCTGGATAAATACGACCGCTACTCTCTACCGATATAACTTCGCTAATACGCTCATTACCAACCGGGGCACAACGGGAACGTTCATAAGGCCGGATGTTATTCTTAGAGATAATGGCCTGCAAACGGCCGAAGGCATTGTCGATTATATGTTGAACCTGCTGGTTCAAAACGATGTCTCGGCTGATACGCGAGAATCGTTGATCAAATATATGTTGACAAGAGACGATGGGACCGTGGGGACAAGCTTCACCACCGACGCGACAACCATCGATAAGAAGGTGAGGGGGCTGATCTATATAATTCTGGCCTCGCCTGAATATCAGCTCAACTGAAGGGAGGAACGAAGATGAAGAAGACAAGAAGAGAGTTCATCAAACAAGGATTGGCAGTGGTCTCAGCCGGAGCGGTGGCCCCTACCGTGTTTGTGAAGAGAGTTTTAGGCAAACCGGACCCTGCCTATCTGGCAAATGCCAACATGGAGAGAACGCTCGTCGTTATCCAGTTGAACGGCGGCAATGACGGCCTTAACACACTTGTTCCGTACACCAACAGCATCTACTACTCGTTGCGGCCCAACGTCGCTATACCGGCCAATAATGTGCTGCCGTTAACGGACAATCTCGGCTGGAACCCTTACCTGGTTGAGATGAAGGCTATATACGATTCGGGCGAGATGGCTATCTTGCAGAATGTTGGCTATCCGCAGAATAGCCGCTCTCACTTCCGCGCTACCGAGATATGGAACACGGCAAATCCAAACAGCACATTCGAATTCAAGGGCTGGTTGGGCAAATACATAGATGCATCGTTGGCCCAGACGAATAATCCTCTGGTCGCCCTCAGCATCGGCGGTAGTCTACCTCTATCGCTGAGAGCAAGAACATCTGTGCCGGCAGTAGGGAACCTGGACGATTTCCAGTTCCGGACCGATACCAGATACACCAATGATAGCCAGAACAATAAGATTCCGCTTCTAGTGCAGATTCACAAAGAGGATCTGAGCGAGAGGCTGTTGCTGGATTATCTCCGCCAGTCAGGGCTTGATACCTATATCAGCTCGACCACGCTGCAAGAGGGAATAAAGAAGTATCGATCAACCGTTCAATATCCGGCGACCACGTTTGCCAGGCAACTTCAAATGATTGCCAAAGTGATTGCCGCCGATCTGGGCACGAGGGTCTTCCATGTCAGCCAGGGCGGTTATGATACTCATATCAATCACAGCGATCCGACAAGGGTCATTGGCCACGACCTGGCGTTGCAAACTTTATCTAAGGGAATAGACGCTTTTTACGCCGATCTCAAGCAAATGGGCAAGGCCGATAATGTGCTCATAATGACCGTATCCGAGTTCGGTCGCACCATCAAAGAGAACGGCAACCGGGGCACAGACCACGGCACCGGCGCGCCGATGTTCCTCATCGGACTGGGGGTCAGCGGCGGACTCTTCGGCGAGGCCCCCAATCTGAGCAGATTGGTCGGCGGCGAGCCTGTCTTTGACACCGACTTCCGCTCGATGTATGCAACCGTGCTGGAGAAATGGTTGGGCGTCGATGCCGGTGTGAGTATCATAAACGCGAATCAGTTTCCCCGACTCGATTTCATTAAAGCTTAGTACCTGAATGTTCAACGTTCGATGTTCTACGTTCTACGTTAGAATCGAAGCTAGAACGTAGAATGCCGCGAAAGAGAGAGATGGTTAATAAGAGCAGTTCAATAAAGATATTTGTATGTCTAACCTTCCTGGGCCTATTCACTATCGCGTACTCTTATGCGCTGATTCCTCCGCCCACATCCAGAACCGGAGCGCCGGGAGAGCCAGGGCAACCTTCGGAGGACAATTGCACCCAGTGCCACGCCAGCTTCACTCCCAATGACGGGATTGGGAATGTGACTTTGAGGTTCTCTCCAAACACCGGCGCTTACACGCCGGGCCAGCGATTGACTCTTACCGTGACGATAACTCATCCCAATCCGGCATTGAGCAAGTGGGGGTTCCAGATCACAGCGATTACCCGCGACACCAGAAGGCCCGCCGGCAATTTCGTCATAACCGATCCGGTACATACTATAAAACGATTTGGACGAGACGATATTTCCGTCGGCAATCCGTTCGCCGACCGCCAGTATGTCTCGCACAGTCCCACTCCCGAAGGCACATTTAAAGGCAAGCCGGGAGGGGCAAGCTGGACGTTTGATTGGGTGGCCCCATCAAGCGACATTGGCCCGGTTGATTTCTACACGGCAGGCAATGCCGCCGATGGGTTGGACACTTCGACAGATGATTTCATCTATCTTTCGACTGCCACGCTCGCCTCGCCATCGACTCCCAGCGCGCTGCTGACCAAACCTAGAGAAGGGGACGCAATTGTCGCCGGACGAAAGTTCACCATTGAATGGAGTTCTTCTGCCAATGTCGTCCGCCATGAACTTCAGTTTTTGATTATCGGGGATCTTCCAATAACCATTGCCAGATTGCCCGGCAATGCTCGAAGTTTCACCTGGGATGTGCCCTCATCATTTGCCAATAAGACCGGGCAGTTCATAATGCTGGCAGAAGACGCATCGGGGAATATCGGCCAAAGTGAAAGCGCTGAGCTGAGGGTTCTGCGGCCGGGGGACATAAACAGAGATAGTGTTGTCAACATTCAGGATTTAATCGTTCTGATTCAGATTCTGCTGGGGAATGCTCCTCAGACTCCACTGGCGGATGTAGATGGCGATCAGGTGGTCAACTTGAATGATCTGATAAGGCTGATTCAAGCATTGAGCGGGGCCGCTCCGCTGTGATTTTGTGAGTGACTGATCATATAGTAGATGCAGGCTCCCCAATTCTCAGCGAGGCACTGTTGAAGGTCGCCCGATTGAATTCAGGAGCTGTATGAGCAAGATCAGATCAGCTATGTTTACTGCATCATCTTGATTAATATCCAAACTGGGATCAGATTCAGCCTGCCCTTGTAGTACTTGAACAAGCTTAACGATTAGATCAGCAGTAATTGAGAAGCACACGCGACGCCAGTTTGCCCGCAAGGTAATTGAAGTCACCGGCTCGAGTGGATCGTTGGTCTCGATCTGTAATGCTCCTAAGTAATCTATTCCACTACCCGCTGCAAAAATATTGTCTTTGATCTTTTGATTGAAGGGGACAAAGAAGGTCAGGGATTGTCCTGCCGGGATCTCTATTGGCAACTGTGCTATCTTAAAAGGGTGCCCTCTTGGAGTACCCCTGCAATCGCAATCTTCAGGAATACATACAAATACGGGAACAGTAGTGTTGGCAAAGTTTCTTAATTGCGGACCTATAACTTCTACCTTTGTGATGCGCAGAGTAGAGGACCCGTCATTAGTAATAGTAACTTGTCTAATTAGGGAAATTGTTCTGTCAGTGAACTCCCCAAAGTCTACAACCCGAGGGGTTATGCGAATACGCGGTTGTAATTGCTGGGCGACCACAGATTGAGAGAATAGAAGACTCATACAGGCTAAAACAATGTGCAGCATCTTTCTCATAAGTCCTACCCTTCAAAAGGGAGATCGGTGCATTTACCATCTACCCAATTCTTATTTAACTAACGCACAGCTTTTGACCGTATTCTTGCTATTAACCTTCTTGTTGTCAACTATCGCTCTGGCTCTTCTCACTACTAGAATCACGATTGGCAGAGACAATCGCCAGCCGGTCTTTTTCATTTATATAATACTCCTACCGAGTATCCATAACTGTCGGCAGACCTGCCTGCTGCCAAGATGCCAACCCACCGCGCAATATTAAGACACGGGGGAATCCTCTCTCAATCAATATTTGCCGGGCAACTTTGCTCAATCCATCTTCAGTGCAAGTGCAATATGCCACAACTAGATTGGAACGGGGCAATTCTCTGATGGCACGTGCACTTAGCTCATCAACCGGGATATTTCTAGCCCCGGGGATGTGCCCTTCGGCATACTCCGCCCGCTCACGCACATCCAGCACAATGACCCGCTGCCTATTGTCAATAGCTTGCTTGAGGTCATCTGCACTAATATTGGTTGTTTCGGTATTGGGCCTAGGTATCGTGTTATCAGTGCCCCCCACCAAGTTATCAGCTTGCAATCGACTAAACACCTCAGCCTCCTGACTGGCTGTCAGCTTCCCAAACCACAAATCTGTTACAGCGCCAGCATTATTGACCAGAATCAGCATAGGTGTGCCTGACACGCCAAGTAACTTGAGCGATGCTTGCCTGATCTCGTCGATAGATACACCAAGGTCGTTCAAATACTTTTTACTCTCATTAACTGATTGAGGCAAAATGGCAATCAGACGGGGGCTTCGTTGTCCAAATAACTCCTGTGCAAGCCGTCGATAAAACAGCGCACTCTCTGAACAGAAACGACAGCCGCTTTGGAGCACTAACAGGACGGTCTTACCGTTTGTCGCCCAATCCACATCTGGCAAGGACAGCTTTGCCCCAACAGTGATTTCCTGTTGCATTCTAGCGCGATTTGGATTTCCAGTAGGATCGGCGAGAAGGTGGCGTTTGACTAGAATAGCACCTAAGAGGAGCGCAACGGCAATGATAATAATATTAGCAAGTATATCGATTTTTCTGATTGCACCACTCATATATTACATCCCGCCTCTCTGATAGCAAGTTAAGCTCACCATGGGTTCTCCACACGGGCTTTGCCTCTCTTGATAACGTAGTAGAATGTCAGTTTGCCCTGAAGATGCACCGGTCTATTTTCCCAAGTAGCCGGCTTAAATCTCCATTGCCCTACAGCGTTGGCTACTGCTCCCCTGACAGATGGATCGGGCGCTTCTAAGACAACGACTGATGTCACCTCACCTCTTTCGTCAATATTTAGGCGGACTACAGCGACGCCTTGTGCTTTACGCTTCTTGGCTTCGTTGGGGAAGGGGGGAATAACAGTCTTAATCGCCCGTTGACGCAGTGCTCCTTCGCTAACCTTGATGATCTTTGAGGATTGCGCATTTATATTCGGCGTTGTTGCCACAGAGAGCGACAGAAGCAAAACAATGAATGAGCAGCGTTCCACTTTTTTCATCGTAATATGTCCCCTATAGTTGAACAAGCATTCAAGATGCCGATTTTAGAAGAGCGACAGCAAGAGCAAGGAGCGCGTCTGCCAACTGTCTCTCATCTTTCAAACCGGATACCACTGTTACTGTTCCTTCCAAATCAGCATCGATGAGCGGGGGCAACGCTTGCTCAAATCCAAACTCGATACCTTTTATCCTGATAGGGAAATGGCGTTGCGTCGCTCCTGCCTCGATCGTCTGCGACCATCTGACCTGCGCCAACAACTCCGACTTCTGAGAATTAAACTCTCTCACGGCTTCGATCAGAGTTGTTTGCGCAAGTGCTGGATCAAAGCGCGCGAGTTCACTGGCTGCAGCTAGAATCAGGAACGGACGCCGAGCCTCATACAAGTTGCGAGCGGTTGCTAAGGCAGCATTGATAGCTTCGGATGCCCGAACTATCTCGCGCTCTTTAGCACGGGCATGCGCGATTCCCAGCCAGAGTATAGCGCGCTCAATCCCCGGTGGAAGCTTGCCAGCCATCTCTTCGGCGAATGTTATTTCACCCCGTTCGAGTGATCTAGCAGCCTCACTAAAGTCGATCAAAATAAGCAAGTGAGCCCGAGCACCTACATCTTTGATCTTTGCAGCAACTGCGCGAGCGCGAGAGAACTCGCCTCTCTGTAAGAAACCATTGCTGATACTCAGGTATCGCCCGTTGCGGTGTCGATCATCAGGTATCTTTTCAATCTCGCGCAACAGATCATCCGCAGTGGCATTTTCCTGATTGGAGAGTTCAAGATTTTTGTAGGTTGACTCCTGGGTTAGCGCCTGAGGAATATCAGGAATGAGCGATCTCATTATCTCAGCAAACTGTGGAACATGATCAGGAGCATATTTTTCCGCCTTGGGCAAGAGTTGTTTGGCGTAAATAAAACAGAGTTGCCGCTGCCTGGGATCAGAAATTGGGCGCGCAAGAATTTTAGCAGCGGTGTCAAGGTACGCACGTACTATGTCGGGGGATACGCCAGGTTGATCCGCCATTATATCAATGACATCTACTCCACCCACGACTACTTTCATGACGCCACCAACTGGTAAAGGAGGATCAATGAGGGCAAGCGTGGGCGATGTGAAGACATAATACCCAAGCGCCAACAAGTTATCAGCATCTACAACAGACTCGGTCAGGAGTTTATTGAGAGTTTTGAGGAAGAGGGTATTAGCTGCTACTTCGTCCTTGCGGCGCAACTCAGCAAGCAACCAAGGCATACCCTGTGACACGCCGCTCCGCAGGCTTCGCTCGCCCAACTCAATGGCCTTTTGAGGATTATCCTTCACAAGATCGATTGCGGCTCTGGTATAGTTCCATGCTCGCTCAGTTGCATTAGCATCGGGACCATCTAATGGAATATCAGCGTCCATCAGTTGCTGTGCTAAATTAGCGTCATGCCGGGCGATTCGCCTGATTATCTCCTGACGCAAATAAGCAAGGTCTGTGGCAGCTAACTTCAGTCTATCAGAAGATGACTCAGTCTTAGCAGAAGGTAAGTCTATCGCTTTCAGAAAGAGTTGGCGAGCAAAAGACTCATCATGATCCCAGAGCAGGTCAGCGAGGCGAGCAAGCGCAATGGCCTTTAATTTCACATCCTGAAAGGTCAAGATGCGGTCAGAAAACCCCTGAACACGAAGGACTGTAAGTTTATACAGCTCTGTACCTGCCTTTGCAGTTGAGGAAGGATGGGAAACCGGCTGAGAGTGCCGAGCTTTTGGTAGTGATTGCTGAGCATGCCCACTTAGACCAGTGAAGATCACGACAACTACAATACAAACAGCAAACCGAACAGTAGGTGTCATTAGAACCTCCATTGGATCTTTTTAGCTTGTATTTCATCCGCCTCCGCACAGGAACGCAAAAGCTGTATGGAGGCGGATAAAGAGAATCTGACCAGATAATAACCTGGTATTGTGCATTAAGTTGTTGGTCATTTATCTTATCACAGGCAAGACAAAATCTAAATATAATGTCTTGCCAATCACCACCTCGCTATTGATTACTTGTCAACAAATTCGTGCACAGAACATCTTTGGCGCTCCGGTATTTGGATCGTCATAAACCACACAAAAGCTCCTACGATCCCCAGAGTTGAGAAGGCAGCCAGGCAGTTTATCATCAAGTGTGACGCAACTTGCGTTACAATCTCCGCTGATCAACGCATTAGTTGGTGTGTTGATGGTTACCGTGGCCAAAACCAGAAAGCCGAGAAGCAACAGTTTGGCTCGAATTGTAAAGATCTTCATTATGTTCTCCTTTCTTTTTAGAATACATTTATCAAGATAGTAAGGATCCATCTGGCGTGAGTGCTCTCCATTGTCAAGGTCAACTTCCTTGTAGCTTCTGAATCAAAAGTGAAATGTCTTGGACGTTGATGATGCTGTCGCTATTAACATCTGCCGCTTGAAAACGCACGCTTTCTCGGATCGTAGGGGCTCGCTTCGTTCCATTAACAATCTGGATAAGCAAATCCAGATCACCGGACGTTAACTGTAAATCGAAGTTAATATCTCCGCGTATCAGCGGGCGCACGCCGCGAAAGAAAATGGCTGCTCTTACCGTAGGCTCGAATTGAACAACGCCATTACCAACATATTGTGGATCTTGCTTAAGCAGAGAGTTTACATGGACCAAAGAGATCGCTTCGTCAGGGGTAAGCAGAGGATTTATTGAAAAAATAAGGGCGTATAGAGAAGCCACGATTGGGGCGGAGAAGCTCGTCCCATTAATCGCATTATACATACCAAGCGATCTGCCTTGTTCATCAAAGATGTTTTGGTGATATAGAGTGGTGATAAACATACCTGGAGCAGCATTGTCAACAAAGCCAGCCCCAAAGCTTGAAAAGCCAAGAAATTGATCCTCTTCTTTTGTAATAAAACGCCCGGCATTGTTTGTTGCTGAGATTATCTCAATATTAGTCAAGCCGGTAATAGGTCTAGCCGTGCCACTGTTTCCAGCGGATTCAACAACAACACAATTCTTTGATTTTGCATAAGAGGCTACTATGTTTATTAGATTCCAGTTTGCCTGCTGTTCATCAATGGGTATATCTGAACTAGGTGCCAGGCTCATATTGATCACTCTGGCACCATTATCAGCAGCATAGATCATAGCTCTTAGCACATTTGATAAAGGTATTCCACCATCATTCTCCATCGCTCGAATGGGAAGAATTGGGCAGCGCGGAGCAATTCCGGCAATACCTATGAAGTTATTCATTATTCCATTTGCCACACCTGAGGTCCAAAATCCATGCCACCCTCTGTCAAAAGGCAAGTTTGGTACAGCACTAGTATCAGTATCCTCTCCATTAACGAAGAATCGACGACCAGGCAATTTATATTGACCTTGCAGGTCGCCAGGAAGTTGTCCACTTGGTTGTTGTATGTGATCTTCATGGAAAGGAGTATTAGGCAGATAAAAGAATCCGGCATCTATAAATGCAATAATGGTATCTTGTTCGCCTATTGTGATATCCCAAGCCTGTTCCAGTCCGAGGAAATTCGCATATGGGAACTGGCGCATGAAAGTCTCAAGAAGTGATTGAGGAGGAGTATTATAAAATCGGTCATTTGGAGCTAAACCAGGAGTCAGGTAGGTATCTTCGGAGACTACATCGAATTTACCGCTTGCCTTTAGCGCTTTCTTAACCTTATCCTCGGACCCTACTTCTACACGCGAAAGTTTCACCCCACCCACAAGATCTTCTTGCGATAGCACGGAACTAGGTAGTTGAACAGGTGAATTTTTTTTGAGCGCAACGATCAGACGCCCTGGATGCGATAGAGGTCGGTTTGCCTGTTTATCACTGGATAATTGAACCGAGGGATAGAATTGCGCCTTAATTTCGGTCCACCCAAAAGAGGGCACTAGAAAGGCAACAATAAAAAAAGTGGAAAGAAACTTACTCCAATTTTTGGTGATATCGAACATAGCTATCTTCTCCTTTCTCTAAAAAGTAGCCTCTCGGCTAAATTTCAGGCACGAAACGGGCGGGTCTTGCAGCGGTCTGGCGCCCTCTCTACCTCCACCTTCGGGAGAGGTATTAGCCCCCGCAGAGTGATGGGTGCTACCTGAAATGGTGTAACCCCGGTAAAAACGGTGTCTCCGCGCCAGGTTTGTCAAACAATCTGCTTAGCTCAGCCTGAATGAGCCGGATTTAGCCGAGAGCCTTCTAAAAAGTTTGGCTCTCGCTTGCGTCTTCCTAGAACTTGGCGTTAAATGTCACAGCGCGCTTGCTCAATGGGTTAAATATCTTTTTGATCTGCGCTAGATCCAGCAGCATCATTTTTACGCCTCCAAAGGGTATATGGCAGAATTGCTCATGCCAGGGAAATCCTCGGAGAGCAGGATAGATGCAGTAGCAAGAGCGATGATTGTTAGCTCCCTGGCATCAATGAGCCAACTGCCAAAATAGATATACTACGATTGCTGTTCGTTGATTCAGATTTCCCGCATACTCACTGAGGGCGCGAAAGCTCTGCTATTTGATTGTTATCTGCCCGACATTAACTTATCTGCCCCCTCTGCCATGGGCCAATGGCTTGGATGGGGGCCTCAACTTCGGTTGATACTATTTGTCCGTGTTTTATTCCCGTAAAGCGGAACCCCCAAGACGGCTGACCACATTCATCAGTGATTAATTTCGCTGCCGTCCTGTCTTTTCTGGTGCTACATTTAAGAATGATGAAAAAGCAGGGGCCATATTACCATTGATAAGTAAAGATTTTTTCCGCAGGCAAAATCACAAAGAGTATTTTTTCTTCATTAATACTTTGCTGATTTGCAGAGATATGTATAATGTTCGCATTTCCCTGAAGGTAATATGTCTGATGCATAATCTCCGCCTGATCATATTGAGGCGGAATTAAGAGCGCCTAACAAAACCTTTTTTGGCGAGATATAATAGTCATCGAGGAGGTGATGACAAACATGGCCAAGGAGATTGTCTCAGATGAGCTATGGGCTGTGACAAGGCCGCTTCTTCCCCCGC
>Ga0209172_10000708_pt1 | contig 86730 bp, 91 predicted proteins | sample LarsenN4metaG_FD_184113 | JGI IMG/M metagenome (GOLD analysis project Ga0209172, IMG submission 184113) | Hot spring sediment bacterial and archeal communities from British Columbia, Canada, to study Microbial Dark Matter (Phase II) - Larsen... ... | reverse complement strand
CCCCGGTGATACCGACCGGGCGTAGGGAGGGGGAGACGTCCGGCCGGACCGCTTACCGCTGCTCGAAGATGAGCTTGGCAGGTTTCGGGTTGAAGGCGTGGCGCACCTGGGCGTTGTCGAATACGGCGACGGCGCGGACAGGATGGAGGCTCATCGCTTCCCGGCTGCCAGCGTGACCTCCTGCATCGCCGCCTGCATCCGGATCTCCTGCTCCATGAGCCGCATGAGAATGTCCCGGGGGAGCCGCCCCTCTGCGAGGACCGTTCGCGCATCCCGGAGGATCTCTTCGCCCAGCTTAACCACCTCTACCAGCTTCGGATACTCGGGGGCCGCCGGCTCGGTTCGCATGAGGATGGGTGCGAGTTCACCCAACATTCGGCCCACATGGGCAATCCGGTCTGCCAGGTCGCGCCGGACCAGGCCCGGCTCGTGAAAGCCGCCCTGACGCATGGCCGGCGTGTGGCCACCGCCCGGGGGGACGCCTGGCTGGTCGGCAAAGACCGTGGCCCCGCTGATCAAGAACGCGAGGACCAACACGGCCACCGTCCCACGGAGACATTCGGACCATCGCATGGCGTCTTCCTCCCGTGTTCGGGGCAGATCTAACGCTCGCATCCTGCACAGGCTGATGCCGACGTATGCCCCCCAAGCTGATTACTTGGCACTGTCGCGGACAAAGGACTTGGCCAAGGTCTGACGCAACTCAGCGGCAAGGCCGGCATCCTGGATCTCGCGGAGAATCACCCGGACGGTAAACCCGCACCTCCTGCATCGCTTGTACTGAAACAGCCAATGACCCTCTTCTTGCGGGTCGCCGACCTCTTCCATGTCGGAGAAACAACAGGGCCCGCAGCGAGGCGGTGAGATGATCCTCAGCGGGTAGAGGTTCTCCGGCCGTTTCTGATCCGTGTACTCCACTATCGTTGGCATCGTGGGCTCACGACGCCTCTTCACGCGTCGCCCTTCGATCAAGCGGGAGGTGAAACCCGCACGCTTCCCCGCGAACTGGCGATTCGGCCTCCAGCGCTGCGGCCGGCAGGACAGCCCTTGCCAATGCATTATCTCGAGTTCACCCAACAGGTGTTATTGAGGACTGATCACAAAGTGCGCTCGTCGGTTCCACTTCCACGCGCTCTCGTCGTGACCCAGAACGAAGGGACGCTCCTCCCCGTAGCTCACAATGCTGATCCGCGCGGTATCCACCCCAGCGGCCACCAGATAATCCCTGGTGGCCTTGGCGCGACGCTCACCGAGGGCGAGGTTGTATTCGTTGGTGCCTCGCTCGTCCGCATGGCCCTCAATGGTGATTTTCGCCGCGGGGTTCCCCTTCAGCCAGGAAACGTCCTGATTGAGGGCCGCTCTCTGGTCGTCCCGGATGTTGGACTTGTCAAAGTCAAAGAAGATGTCCTGCAAAGGTACGGCGGCTGGTGCGGGTTGCGCCCCTGGAACTGCCGGAGCTATGGGCGCGGCCGGACGCACCGGGGTCTCCGCCGGTGGCGCGGGGCGGGTCACCGGGACGTCCCCGGCCCGGGGGGAGGGGACCGGCACCGTAGCGGTGGGCGCCGTCGCGGCCCCCGGGCCTACGGCACCGGGACCGGCCTGGACCACCTCCGGCCTCTTGGGACAGCCTGCCAAGAGTCCTGCGCTCAGAAGAAGCACTCCCATCAGAACCACACGCCTTCTCATCTTTCGCACCTCCTCCGCCCGTCCAGATTCAGGATTTTCCTGGGTCGAGCACCGTTTCTCAACGTTTTCCGTCATGCCCGCGAGTCCGCCAACGCCAGTGGCCGCTTATCCAGCTCGCGTCCAACGGGTGCCAGGGGAAGGAGCACGCGGGGATCCGCGAACCGGACATAGCCCGGCAGGATCCGGCTCCGGAGCGGCTCGCGGCAGATCTGGCCGATGAGGCGGCTCGAAACCGGGACCGGCAGCCGAAGGAGAGCGAGCTGCGAGAGCGCCATCACCCGGTACATCCAGCGGTGGCGGCCGACGAATTCGCGATAGCGCAGCAAGCCCTCCTTCAAGGAGAGATGACCGTCAACTACTGCTTGCACGATGCGGCCGCACGCCTGGCCGAAATAGAGGGCGGGGCGGATCCCCTCTCCTGTGAACGGAAGGCACTGGCCCGCCGCATCGCCGACCACAAAGAGGCCGCCCACCACGGGTTCCCGGAGCCCCGCGGGGAAGTAGCCGCCGTGAATTCGCTCCATGGGCATCTCCAGCGATCTGGTAAAGATATCCAGGTGGCCCCGCAGGTGCGCATCGCCGGCGTAGCTCGCCACGCCGACACGGACGCGGGACCCGCAGGGGAAGAACCACCGGACACCGGACGGGACCAGGCTGGGGTCGTACCAGAGGCACAGCGAATCCCCCCGGCTCGGCACCTCCGTCTCGATGCCGTAGCTTATCGGACGCTGATCAGCATAACCCGGGCGCAGGCAACGGGCGATGACCGCTCGGCAGCCCGAGGCGTCCACGATGCAGCCTGCCCCGAAGGTTCCCCGATCCGTCACGACGCTGTTCCCGTCCACGCCCAGCGCCCTGGCTTGAAGGATCTCCACATCCAGGCGCCTGGCGAACTCCCGGCAAAACCGGCCGTAATCGAAGGTGCAGAACGGGTAGTCGCGTGTGTCCATGACCTCGGTTCGGTCGCGCAAATGGAAGACCAGGGCAGTTTGGAACTGAAGCACGGTTTCCATGAGGCCGAGACGCTGTGCAACGGCCAGCAGCGTGCCACAGGCCGAGGTCTGCCCTTCGCCGATTTTATCCTTGTCAATGAGCAGGACGCGGCCGCGTATGCGGCTGGCGACCGCCAGACCAGCGAAGCTCCCACCCACGATGATGGCATCATACCGAAGGCTCATCCTTTTCCCCTCTGCCCGGCACGAAGCCTGCCGCCTCCCTCAAGGGCTCTCCCTGCGTGGGCCCGTCCGGAGATAGCAAGGCGGAATCCGCGTCATGGACGGATGCTGCCCGCGGGCGCGTCGCGTGCTGCGTACTTCACCAATTGGCCCTGGCGCAGCACGCTCCCCTGGTCCATGCCGTTCAGGAGGGCCAGCTCCCATGCGCCACCCGGGTCTCCCAAGACGGTGCGTGCCACTTCGACAATCGTCTCTCCGCCCTTCGCTTTATACAGGCGGATCCGCTCTCCGTCGCGGCGATCGCCATAGGCCAGGCCATCGAGGCGACTCTTATACTCGTCTTCGCCAATGGCATGAGGGCCTGAGCCCGCAAGGCTGGCGAAGGTATCTGCCCGGGCTATCCGCGTCCCTGAGTCGGGGTGGGTGCTCAGGACGCCCGGATATGTGACGCCACCCAGACGTTCGCGCTGCCTGAGGCGGCGCAGGACCCGGGGCACACCCTGCGGGTCATAGCCCGCACTGTGAAGGTAGGCAATGGCTGCACCGTCCGCTTCCAGCTCGGCCTCGCGGCTGTACCCGAGGAGGATGAGGGTGGAGAGCTGATTCATCACCTGCATCCAGGCCCCGGCATTCTCTCTTCCGCCCGGACTCGCTACGGCGAGGCCAAGGGTCAGCACCTGGAGACCCAGCCCCTTGGTGAGCTGCTGGGCGCCATCTCGGTTGCTGACGTGGCCGATTTCGTGACCGAGAATCCCCGCCAGCTCCGCCTCACTCGCGAGCGCGGCCAGCATCCCTCGCGTGACGTACACGTATCCCCCGGGGACGGCGAAGGCGTTGACCTCCGGGCTGTCCAGGACTAGAAAGCGATAGGGGTATGGGCGAACCCCGGGCGCCTCGATCACGCGGCGCCCCACGGAGACCACGTAGGCCTGAAGCGCGGGATCGTCCAGGTCTCCGTACCGCTTCTGAATCTCCAGGTCGGCCCGGCGGCCGATCTCGATCTCCTGGGTCTCGGTAATAATCGAGAACGCCGAAGCTGTCGCGACGCCAGCCGCCACGGCAACGAACAGGCTGGCGGCGATCCATCCCCCGATGCTTCTGGCGGGGGTGTACATGATGCACCTGCTACCGGATTGCTCTCACGACCTGCGTCTCGCGGGGGCACCGCCCCGCGTGGGTGAAGCTCCCGGCAACTCCTTCGTCCCGCCTTGATTTAGCCGGACTTCAATGGCGGCGATGTTCTGGCGCGCGGCCGATACCAGCTCCCCCCGGGGAGCCAGCCTGAGATACTCTCGGTACTCCACCACCGCTCGCCGGTACAGGCCGGCATCGTCCGCGTTCAACATACAGCCGGCCCAGCTCGAATCGCGCCTCAAAGTCGATCGAGCCATCGCCGCTCGCGGGCTTCTCCCGGGCCTGGGCCGCCAGCACGAGAGGGGCGCCCACCGCGAGGGCAACCAGAACCGCCCAGCGACGTGTGGGTCGGCCGACCAGGTTTCTTGCCTCCTCAGGCTTTCCAAACCCATGGGGGAGTACCGCCCGGCCAATCGGGACGCCTCCCTGTCTGAAGGGCCAGGCGGGGGGACGCCGCCGTGCGTTCGGCTCCCCCCACCCTCCCAACCGTCTCCGGGCTAGTGCCCAGCGTGGGTCCCGGCTTTCCCGATGAACTTCTCCGGGCTCTTTTCGAAGGTCACCTTGCAGGCCGGGGCGCAGAAGTAGTACGTCGTTCCCTTGAAGACCGAGCTGGCCGCCGCTTTCTTCTCATCCACCTGCATGCCACACACCGGATCCTTGGCCATCTCCGTTCCCTCCTCCTTATCTACTTCTTCTCTTCCTTCTTCGCCTTCTCCTCTACCTTCTCAGGCTTTTTGGCAGCCTTCTTCGGGGTCTTCTTTGCTGCCTTCTTTGCGGGTTTCTTCTCGGCCTTCTCAGCAGCCTTCTCGGGCGCTGCCGGAGCCGCCGGGATCGCCGGAGCGGCCTTTTCCTCGGCCTTCTTGACCTCACCGGCGAACGACAGACCGGAGAAGGACATGGCCATGACGCCTGCAAGAATCCACAGGGCTAACTTCTTCATTCTCTATTCACCTCCTTCTACTTTTCTTTTTGGGCTTCGCGTTTCACGTTCGCAGATACTTGATCTGGGATTGAGCGCGCAAAAGGGATCTATCCATCTGCTCGAGCGGTACGTGCGACCCGGGCATGCAGCCGGTCCACGGCAACGACCCGGACCCGCTCCCCCGCCGGGATCAATTCGTCAGCGGTGGCGGACCACACCTCCCCATGGCAGCGGATGAGGCCGTGGGGATTCAACTCTGTGAGGGCCTCGCCTCGCATCCCCAGCATTCCCTCCCGCCCCGTGAGCTGCGGACGACGCATGGCGGTGACAACCGGCCATGCGACCAGGGCCGTCAGCCCAAGCACGACCCCATATATCGGGACGGCGATGTTCCATGGCAGCAGCCAGAAGAGCGGCAGTGCGAGCACAGGGGCGAAGAAGATCAGGTGGCACATGAATTTCCTCCACCTCGGTCAGCGCTACACCCTGCCCCTCAGGACGGCGTGGCGTCCTCGCGGAATTCACGGATGGTGGCCTTGATGTCCAGGGAGCGGCCCTCGCGGATCACCCGAAGGCTTACCTCCTTGCCGATGGGGGTGCTTGCCACCAGGCGCGGCAGATCGGCGGGTCCTGCCACATCTTTCCCGTCGTAACTGACGATGACGTCGCCCTGCTGGAATCCGGCCCGATCCGCCGGGCTCCGCTCCACCACCTCCATGACCAGGGCGCCCTTCTTATCCTTCAGCTTCAATTCCTTCGCCGCCTCGTCGGTGACGGGACCGATGGAGACACCCAGCCAGCCCCGGCTCACGCGGCCCTTGGCCTTGAGTTGCGGCACGAGGCTCTTGGCCATGTTGATGGGCACCGCAAAGCCAATCCCGATGTTGCCGCCCGACTGGCTGAAGATGGCAGTATTGATCCCCACGACCTCACCCTTGGTATTGAACAGGGGGCCGCCAGAGTTGCCCGGGTTGATCGCGGCGTCGGTCTGGATGAAGTCATCATAGGGACCCTGGCCGATGACCCGGCCCTTGGCGCTCACGATCCCGGCGGTGACAGTCTGCCCCAGGCCGAAGGGGTTGCCGATGGCCAGCACCCAGTCCCCGACCCGAAGCGCGTCAGAGTCGCCGAGCTGCACTACAGGCAGGTCCGCACGGGCATTGATCTTTATCAAGGCCAAGTCGGTCCGAGGGTCCCGGCCCACAACCTTGGCCTCGTAGTCCTTCTCGTTGGCCAGCTTCACCATGATCATGCCGGCGTTCTCGATGACGTGGTTGTTCGTCAGGATGAAGCCGTCCTTGTCGATGAGGAACCCGGAGCCCAGACTTTGCTGCGGGCGGGATTCCTGGGGCATGGGGCCGCCGAAGAATCGCTCGAAGAAGTCCTCGAAGGGCTCCTGCCCGCGAAACGGGGCCCGGAATCCGCGACGGGATTGCCGGGGCGCCTGCGTGGTGCTGATGTTGACCACAGCCGGCTTGACTTCCTCCACGAGGGGCGCAAGGGTGTCCGGCCGGGATGGGACCCAGCCCGCCTGGGCTGGCTTCGTCTCCGCCGCGGTCGCCGTCCCCCTGGGGTTCTTAATGAGGTCCGTGCCGCCGAAATAGAAGAGATAGCCGAGGAGCAGGACGACGGCGATCCCACCGATGGCTTTCACTGCCGTATTAAGCTGTCGCATGGTTCTACACTCCTCCCTGACTTCCTCAGGGACAAAGGGACAGAATGACCAAGGAACAGAGGGCTGAACCTTTGTCCCTCTGTCCCCTTATTCCTTTGTCCCTGTTGCCTTAGGTCCCTGGCTGTCCAAGTTCACGTTAGCGCTCAGTGGCAGCCGCTCGCCCGCCTCGCGGGGGTCTGGGTGGTCCCCGCCTTGGTCTGGGTGGGGGTACCGTGCCCGGCGTGTTCGTCGCCGGCTTTGTCCTTCCGCTTCGACCCGTGCTCGTGGCTCCCGTGCCCGCCGCACCCCATGCCGAACAAGTGCATGGCCACGAAGATCCCGCCCAGCGCGATCCACAGACCGTAATTCGAAAGAAACTCTGCCATGACCGTCTCTCCCCCCTGATCCCCTCGGGGATCCTGCAAGTTTCCTCTGCCTGTGCAGAGGAGCAACGGGAATGCCAGAAACACGCGGAACCTCGGGGAATCCTGCGGCGGGCGTATCCTATTGATTTTTTTGGCTTAAGGGGAACACGTTCGAACAGGCGAAAGGGAGGGTTCTGAAGGGATCAACCTCGGACTTGACGACTTGGCAGAACAGGCCCGTGGCGGCCATCAAGAGTCCGACAGAATGTCAAAGGTCTTGCGGACGAGCGCACCCGGCCTGATGATCGGGTTACCAGGTATGTGGGTTGACATCCGTCCCAGCACCGGAGAGGATACGAGGGCCCCTCCAAGGCACCGCCGGACCGTGTCCGGCAGGAGGATGGCAGGGAGGGGCTCGGGGCATGGATACGGAATGAACAGTTCGATCAAGCTCCGCCGGCGCGCGGCGCGCCTCTCGGTCATCTCGAACACCGGACTGGTAATCGTCAAGATCGCCGCCGGGCTAGTGACCGGCTCCATCGCAGTCCTGGCCGAGGGAATCCAGTCCACAGTGGACATCCTCGCCTCGCTGATGATCTATGCGACCCTCGGTGTGGCGAGCAGGCCACCGGACCGGGGCCATCCCTACGGCCACGGGAAATTCGAGAACCTCACCTCGGCAGCGCAGATGCTCTTGATCCTCGGAAGCACCGCCTTCATCCTCTACCAAGCCTACCGGCGGCTACTGCAGCCACGGATGCCCGACGTGGATTGGGGGATCGCCGCCATGGGTCTGGTCCTCGCAGTGGATCTCGCCGTTTCCACCCACCTGCAGCGGGTGGCCCGGCAGACCGACTCCTTGGCCCTCGAAGCCGAGGCGCAGCACCTCCGCGCCGACATGTACGCCTGCGCGGGAATTATCCTGGGCCTGGTCGCCGTGCGCCTCACGGGGTGGGCCCCCCTGGACCCCCTCATCGCCGCCGGATTGGCTGTCGTGGTCATTGTGACCGCAATCCGGCTCATGCGGGCCTCGCTCCGCCCTCTGCTCGATCAGTCCCTGCCAGCCGAGGAGGAAGCTCAGATCCGCCGCGCCTTGGACGCCGACGACCGGGTCATGGGGTACCACAAGCTGCGAACCCGCCAGGCGGGAGCTCAACGTCACGTGGACGTGCACATCATGCTGGAGGACAGCCTGCCTCTCTCCGAGGCTCACGCCATCGGCGAGGAGATCGAGCGAGCGATCCGCAAGACACTGCCAAGCCTCGACGTGGTCGTCCACGTGGAGCCCTACGCGGAAGAAATTTCCCACCAGGCCACGCAGCACGGGATCCCCCACCCCAACGAGAAGCGCCGCCAGCCGAGGGACACCCCGCCTTCCCAATGCCCATGACCCTGTAGCACGCTGCAGGGTGCATATTCTGGCCCGCAAAAAAATCCCTTGCATTTCCAGTCGACTGGAAGACCTATATTGTCTGCAAGAGACGAGAAGCCCCTGGCGAGGAGGCCCCCATGCGGATCGGTGACCTGGCCCGAGCATGCAGCGTCAATCCCAAGACCATCCGGTACTACGAGGCCTTTGGCCTCCTGCCCAAGGCGTCCCGGGCGCCGTCGGGGCACAGGACCTACACGGAACGGGATCTTCAGCGCCTCCGGTTCATCCGCCGGGCCAAGCAGATCGGCCTCCCCCTGGCGGGCATCCGGCAGATCACGACATTCGCGGACACCGGGAGCTGCCAGCACCTGCGCCCCCGCCTCAAGGAGCTGATCACCGCGCAGCTCGCCGAGATCGAGTCGCGGATCAAGGATCTCCAAGCCCTGCGACGGGAGCTGCGGGGACATTATGCATCGCTTTGCCAGCCTCAAGCACCACAGCAAGTCGGCGAAAGCTGCTCGTGCCTGGAGGGGTCGTCCCAGAAGACTGCCATTCTCCCGGTGGCTGCCCCGGTCAAGCGGCTACTGAGGAGAAAGTCCTGACCAGAAGGAGGTGAGATAAATGGGCAAGCGGGTTAGCAAGAAGAACCTGAAACCCAAGGCCTCAGGCACCACCAACTGCGGCTGCGGGTGCCTACCGACGAGCCGGAAGTAGGCAAATGCCTGACAGTGGCGGAGGCAGGGATTGCACCCCCGGCCTCCCGCCTGCTAATGGAGGTATCTATGACCATGCGACGGACCGAGACGCACGCCTTACTCGTTACTTCCGCCAGGCAGTTGGCGACGGCCCACCTCGCCCCGCGAGCAGCGGAGGTTGACCAGGGGCTCCCGGTCCCAGACGAGAGTATCGAACACCTGGGCCGTGCGGGATTCCTCGGCCTGTGTGTCCCGGAACGATACGGCGGAACAGGGGCGGACACTCTGGCTTTCGTCCTCGCCACCGAGGAACTTGCCAAGGCCTGCGCCTCGACCGCCTTCTCCCTCGTCGCCCACGCCGCCGCCTGTGAAGCCATTCTGTTGGGTGGGACGGAGGACCAGAAGCAACGCTATCTCCCCGGGCTGGCTACGGGCGCCAAACTGGGAGCCTTTGGCGTTCACGAGGAAAACTCCGGAGTGCAGGCGGCCGCCATCGAGACGAGGGCCACTCCCCAGGAGGAAGGATTTCTTCTCACCGGCTCAAAGATGTTCACGACGAACGGGGGGACCGCAGGACTATTCGTCGTGCTCGCCCGCACGCAAACCCGCGGAGCACCCAAGGAATTTTCGCTGCTGGTCGTCGAGCGGGACACAGCCGGATTCTCCATCGGGCCGGCAAGATCGCGGATGGGACTGAACGGGGTGGCCAGCCGCGACTTAGACTTTCAGGACTGCCGCATCTCCTCGGACAGCCTCCTCGGCAAACGCGGCGACGGCTTGCCGCTGACCAAGGCAACTGCGGCCTTCGCCATGCTGGGCGCGGCGGCGACCTCGTTGGGGGTCGCCCAGGCCGCTCTCGACGCGTCCATCGGCCATGCCCGCATCCGGAGAATTTCCGGGCAGCCCCTAGCTGCCCACCAGGCGATACAAGCCCTGGTCGCAGAAATGAAGGCGGACATCGCGGCTGCCAGGGCTCTCCTCCACGAAACGGCGCGTGGCTGGGATCCCCTCGTTGCAGGGCCAGCCGCAGACGCGTTTACCACAAAGCTCGTCGCATCAGAGATGGCGGTGCGGGTCAGCGACCGCGCCCTGCAGGTTCACGGCGGGCATGGGTATGCACGCGAGCTTCCCATCGAGCGCTACTACCGGGATGCCCGCGGCCTGACCCTCCATTTCATGACCGCAGAGATGCTTCGGATCAACATCGCCCAGGCCCTTCTGGCGGCCTGACGTTCAACATCCTGGCTGGCCACCCTCTCACCGCGATGGTCGCCACGACTCCCAGGAGGGAGAGCCAGGCGAAGACATCCCCGTAGCGCCCATAGAACGTGTCCCGCACTCGGGTCCGGATCATCTGGACCACGATTTGCTCCTCGAACACATCAGAGGCAGCGAGGACGCGGCCGGCGGGATGCACTACGGCCGAGACCCCGGTGTTGGCGGCCCTGACCAAGTAGGCGTTGTTCTCTACCGCACGGAAGACCGCCATGGCGAGGTGTTGATAGGGCGCCGCGGTGCGGCCGTACCAGGCGTCGTTGGTGATGTTGACCAGGAAATCGGCCCCTCGCTGGATGTAGCGGCGCACCTGGCCCGGGAAGTACACCTCATAGCTGATCGTCACCCCGAATCGCGCCTGACCGAGGTCGAAGACCGTATACTCCTGGCCTGCCTGGAAGTCGCCGACAGCGCCCTGGGTGAGCTTGTCCACGAACAAGCCCAGGACCGGCCGAAGCGGAATGTACTCCCCGAAGGGGACCAGGTGGATCTTGTCATACTTCCCCACAACCCCGCGATCCGGGTCCACGTGGAAGGCGCTATTGAAGTAGCGCGGCGGTGACGTGATCTCTGCATCGACACCTCCAACGAGGAGGTGGGCTCGCGTCTTCCCTGCGGAGGCCTCAACCCGCGCACGGATGGGCGCGTCCACACCGAGGAGATATGGCAGCGCCGTCTCCGGCCAAACGATCAGGGTCGGCCTGGTCTCCCCTGCCCGGAGCGTCAGGCGTTCATAGCGCTGCAGGATCTCCTCGCGAATCCCCGGAAGCCATTTCATGTCTTGGGGAACATTTCCCTGGAGGACCGCGACCTGGAAGGGGTGACCCCGCGGTGGGATGCCCAGGCGGCCTGCGCCAAGAAAGGAAGCCCCGCCGATGAGTGCAGCGATGGCGGCCAGGGCCATGCCGCGTCGGATCAGCGGAACCTCCCGGTCCATGGCTGCAGCCAAGCCCGCGTTGGCCAGCGCAACAATCCAGGAGACCCCGTACATGCCCGTCCACGCGGCCGTCTGGATCAGGGGGAGGTTCCCCGCCTGGGTGTAGGCGAGGAACCCCCACGGGAAGCCGGTGAGGGCATAGGTCCGCGCGAACTCGAGGGCGGACCAGAGCGTCGGCGGAATGAGGATCTGCCCGAGCAGGCTTCGCGGCGCAGCCCAGGCCCAGACCATGGTGAAGCCCCCGACGTAAGCCCCAACGTATACGGCAAGAAGCAGCAAGACGCCAAAGGCCAAGGCTTGGGGAACGTGACCGTACACAGCCATCGCGTGGGTGAGCCAAAAGAGGTTGATCGTGGAGAACACCGTCCCCGACAGCAGGCCCAGCCACGCGGCCCGCCACGGCGCCACCCGTCGCGTCGCCACCAGGAGCGGTACCAGCCCCACGAACGCGAGCCAGAACAGATCGAACGTCGGGAAAGCCAGCGCGAGGAGCAGCCCACTCAGGAGAGCCAGGAGCAGATTCGTCCGTCGTCCGGCCACGGCTGATGAGGGTCAAATAGTCGCCAGGATGAGGAGGCCGAGGGCGGAGACGCCCAGGCCCATCCCGAGGCGCATGCCCTCCCGGTGGTGGAGGTTCCAGCGGGCCAGGCGGTTCAGTGTCGGCCGGGACGACGCGGCGGCGAGAATCACCCCCAGGGGCAGCACGAAGAGGGCATTGTAGAGGGTGAGATAGACGAAGGCCTGCAGGAACGTCTGCTGAAGGGAGAGCATCGCCAGGACCGAGAGGTACACGGCCCCGCTGCAGGGGACCGTGCAGAGGCCCACCAGGACTCCCAGCGCCACCATGCCGGGCACGGACGCCTTCCGGGCCAACTGCTGCACCAGGACACCGACCCGTTTCGGCGCCTGGAGGCGCAACCCCATCTCCGGCAGCAGGGCGTCCTTTACCATCCAGAGGCCCAGCAGGACGGCCACGAGCGCCGCGAGCCGAGAGCCGAGATGGTTTCCCGCAAAGAAGGAGGACACTTTGAGGAATCCCAAGCCGAGGATGAGGTACGTGAAGAAGATGGCGCCGATGTACAGGGCGCCGTAGCGGTACAGGACGGCCCGCGTCTCCTGGAGCGATTTCCCCTCGACCGTCTGGAGGAAGGCCGTGACGCTGGCGATGAAGATGAGGAGCAGCGTGAAGGCGCAGGGGTTGATGGAATCCACCAGGGCCGCTACCACGACGGTGGGCAGCGTGGCCGCCGGCGTGCTGAGCATGCTGGCCCCCAGCCGCCCGTACCGCCCGGGCGCGCCGGTGAGGTAGGCCATGAGGGCCAGGCCGGTGAGCAGGCTCAGGACCACGGCCGAGATCCGGGCCCCCAGACTCCAGCGCGCGGTCACGCCGAAACCTCCAGCTTCCCGCGCATGGACGGGCTCTCCTTCCCCCCGCAGCAGACGTCGCAGTAGAACTCGTAGATTCCCTCTCGCGCCGGCGTGAAGGTCACAAGCTGGGTGCTCTCTGGCCCCACTTTGGTGTTGACACCTAACTCGTCAATGGCGAACTGGTGCCAGCCGCCCCCGTCGGTGTGGAATCGCGTGTCGCGATTGACCAACTGGATCGTGATCGGTTTTCCCACCTTGGCCCGGACCAGTTGGGGCATGAAGCCCTCCATGGTCGTCTGGATCCGCACATCCGCGGCCACGGCGGACACGGGTGCGAAGGCCCGCCACACAAGAATCCCTGCAAGGCCCACGACCATGAACGCGATGAGGCCAAAGGCGATGGCCCGGTTGCGCCAGCGGGCCGCACGGATCCTGCGCTTTCGCTCGGTCTTGGTTTCCTTCGACATGGGCTACCTCCGTTGCAATCGTTCAGACATCAGCGGTCAGCTTTCGGTCCCTCCACGTACAACGTGAACATCCGAGTTAGCAAAACCCTGTATCACCACATGCTGCTTTCCGGACGATCTATGGCCGCAGAACGTTCCCTAACCGGTCTGGCCCTTCTTCTTCCGATGCTCCTTTCCGGCTGGACTCTAAGCCTTGGACACTCGATACCGACGCTGTTCCAGCCAAGTCGTGGGTGTGAACGGGGACGATGCGGCCGTGGTCCAGCTCGATCCGCCGGTCGGCCAGCATGCCGATGTGCGGATCGTGGGTGACCATGACGATGGTGTGGCCATCCTTATGAAGGCGCTGGAGGATCTCCATGACGATCAGCTCGTTCCCCTCGTCCAGGTTCCCCGTGGGCTCGTCCGCCAGCAGGAGCTTAGGCTGATTGATGAGGGCCCGAGCGATGCAGACTCGCTGCTGTTCCCCGCCGGAGAGTTGCGAGGGAAGGTGGTGCAAGCGATCCACCAGGCCGACCCGCACCAGGGCTTCCCTCGCCTCGGCCTCGTCCGCCAGGCTGTGGAAGTACTGGGCGAGCATGACGTTCTCGACCGCGGTGAGATAGGGGACGAGATGGAATTGCTGGAAGATGAGCCCCACCTTCTCCCGCCGGAGTTCGGTCAGTTGAGCTTCCGTCAACCGCGTGAGGTCAACGCCATCAATGGCGATGCGTCCCGCGGTCGGCCGGTCGAGACACCCGATGAGGTTCAGAAGCGTGCTCTTGCCCGATCCCGAGGCACCCATGACCGCCAGCCACTCCCCCGGCTGGACAGCCAGGGTGACCCGGTCCAGGGCGAGCACCCCGCCCAGGAAGACCTTTGTAACATCCTCCATGCGGATGACGGGCTCGTACATGGGTCATTCCCCTCGCAGGGCAATGCCTGGCTCAACGGAGGCCGCCCGCCGGACCGGGATCAGGCTGGCTACGCTAGCGATACAGATCCCCGAGCCGACAGAGGCCAGGGCCGGGAGAGTGGTGTAGGGCACGGCACTGCCGAAGACGGAGCGGGCAATGGCCTGGGCCAACAGCAGGCCGGCGGCACCGCCCAAGAGTCCACCGGCGAGGCCGATGGCACCGGCCTCGGCCAGGAAGAGACGGCCTACCAGGGCGCGACCGGCACCCAGGGCCTTCATAAGGCCGATGTCGCGCGTGCGCTCCAGGACGCTGGTGGCCACGGCTGCCGCTACTCCCAAGGCTGAGGCGACCAGAACCAACCCGGCGATGAGGCCCAGGAGCAGGGAAAGCCGGTCGAGCAGTCGCTCCTCGGCCATGGCCAGGCGGAACTGAGTCCGGGCCGTGACGCCAGGCAGGCCGGCTTCCAGAACCCGGGCGATGTCCTCCACGCGGCGATCCGATGCCAGGGCGCTCACCTGGATGAGGCTGAGTTGCCCCGCACGTCCCGCCAGTGCTTGGGCCGCACGGAGCGTGAGGAATACCTGCTCGTCCTCCGACCCCCCGGTACTGAGAATCCCGACGACGCGGAAGGTGCCCGTCCGATCCCGAACGGTCAGAGTTAGCGGAGCCCCGACCGCGAGGCCGAGCTTCCGCGCGATGGAGCTGCCCACCATCGCCTCCGCGACTGTGTCCCGATCCGAGATCCATCCCCCCTCCACGCGCGATCCAGGGTTGACCCGGCGCATCGCATCTGGCCACGTGCCGACGAGGACTACTCGCTGGGGCCCGATCTCCGCCACGGCGTACACCAGCGGGGAATAGGCCACCACCGGGAGGCGGCGGCCCAGTTCCTCGAGCCGGCCCAGCACATCCTCGGCCATGGTGACAAAGAGCGGTGCCCCCGCCTGACCCACCGCAGGCACCAGCAGGATATTGGCCCCGTAGGCGCGGAGGGCCTGGCCCATCTTTGCCCGCATACCCAGGGCCAGGGTCAGCGAGGCGGAAACCAGGGATGCCCCCATGGCCACCGCCAGGACGGCCGTTAGCCATTTGCCCATCCTGTTGGCCAGCGATCGCTGGACCAGGCGAAAGAAGAATCGGGACCGCATCAGCCGCCTCGCAGCGTCACGACGGGATCCAAACGGGCCGCCTGGCGGGTCGGCAGCGCCGCACCAAGGAGAGCGATAACCAGCGCCAGCCCTAACACGAAGGGGACGGTGACCGGATTTGGGACGATGGGCGCCTGGAAGACCCAGGTGCCAATGAGCCGGGCCAGGACGAGGCCGGCCCCCGCCCCCACGAATCCTCCGACCACACCGCATAGGCCCGCTTCCAGGAGGAACTGGCGGGCGATCTGGCGGGGCTCGGCGCCGATGGCTTTCATGAGGCCGATCTCCCCTCGCCGTTCCAAGACCGTCGTCGTCATGGTGGCCATGACCCCCAGGCCCGCCGCGGTCATGGCGACCGCGGTCACCAGAACCATGGTCAGGGTCAGCCGTCCAAGAAAAGCCCCCTCCGCCTCCGCCACCTGGCGCAGGGCCTTGGCCTTCGCCCCGGGGATCGCCTCCTCGATCTGGTAGATGATGGCGTCAATGTAGGGGGAGCAGTACCATCGCTCAAACTCTTCAGGTGGAAGGCCCTGGGGATTCCGTTTCCCCCTGACGGCCAGGGCATCATCCGGCTTCACGAGGGCACTCACCTGGACCCGATCCACCTTCCCGGGAAGGGCGAGGAGGCCCTGGGCCGCGGCGAGGTCCACGAATATCTGATCCTCTTCCGGCCCGCCGGTCCGGACGATGCCCGCGATCTGAAACTCGCGGCTCGTCCCCCCGGCCCGCAGGGACACCCGGTCGCCACGCCCAAGGCCCAGACGGCCGGCCAGGGCGCCTCCGACCATGGCCTCGCTGGCGGCGTCCTCAACCCAGCGTCCGTCCACGCTCCACCAGGGCGCGATGGCCTTCAGCCCGGTTCGGAAGCTCGTCTCTTCCGATTTCACCACCCGAACATTACCCGTGGAGAAAGTGAACTTTCGTGGCTCTCGCGGCAGGGGGACGTCGCGATCGAACCAGGTACCCACCAGGAGGGCCCGACTTTCCCCCACGTCCACCGGGGCTGAAAGGAACGGGACAAAGCCCACGATGTTGTACGCCCAGAAGATCGTCTTCAGCTTCGGCAGGTCGGATTCCGCCAGGTAGGCGGCCTGGGCAGCGGTGGCGTAGCGGAGGCCGCCGATCTCCACCTCCAGCGCGTCCTGCTTCGGCACCACCACGATGTTGGCCCCGAAGGCCCGGAGCTCTTTCGCGACCTTCTCCCCGACGTCCAGGGCGACGCCCAGCAGGGCCGAGGCCAGGGTCGCGGCGATCGCCACGGCGGCGCTGGCCAGGACCAGGCGGCTCTTCCGGTTGCGCACCGATTTCCAGAGGAGGCGGGGGAGCATCCGGCTACCTCTTGGCGAAGCGGTCCTGGCCCCTGGCAAGCTCCGTCATCGACACCGTCACCTGGCTGCCATCCGTGTTGGCTTGGAGGGGGATGGGGTTGCACCCACCGGTCATCCCCACCGTGGCCTCGTTGATAGGGGCATCGCAGTTCTTGCAGATGAGCTGCTCCCCGTCCTGGAAGTAGCCCTTGGCCGGGCAGATGTAGCACACGTCAAAGGCGCTGGCGACACTCCCGTCCTTGCGCTTCAGAAGTAAGAAGCGGACGGGGACACCCTCCACGTCCACGACGTGCTTGTGGATCTTCTCGTCCTCGGGGAAGGCCAACCGGATGGCGCCGTCCACTGGAACGACCTTGAGTGGGGTGGGATCGTAGCCCCGCGTGGCTTGAACCGCCAGGAAGGTGCCCAGGACCAGGCTGATGGTGAGGGCCCCTGTGCCCGCCGCAACCGTCCAGCGCCGGGCCCGGCGGAAGCCCGCCAGGTGCTTGCGCCGATCGGCCGCGCGGGTCTCGGGCACCGGCGTGGGCGGCAGCATCCGCCACCCGTCCCAGGCTAGGCAGAGACCGGGGAGGGCGATGAGGAGGATCAGGACCAGGAGGGACGTGGTCTCGCGGGTGAACAGGCCGACCACCTCCAGCCAGAAAGGCGAGCTGGGAATCAGACCCACCTCGAAGAACTCGTGGAAACCACCAGCGATGAGCTTGCCGACCAATATCAAGAGGACGACCCCGGTGATCCCGAAGAACCGGTGCAGATTGATCCGCACGCTCCCCTGAACGAGGAGGTACCCGAACAGGAAGGCCAGGAGCAGGCCCAGCCCGCCTCCCAGGGCGTTGTAGAGGGGATTGGCACCGATAGTGCCGGAGAGGGCCGCCAGGAAGAGAACAGTCTCCACACCCTCCCGCAGCACCATGAGGAAGGCGAAAGCGAAGACTCCGAGTGCCGCTCGAGACCCCACGGTCATTCCCGCAGGGCCCACGAGGGTATCCAGGCGCCCTTCCAGCCGCTGCCGGACGCTCCGGCCTGTTCGCCACATCCAGATTACGAGAGAGCCGACCAAGCCGGCGGCCACGAACATCACGGTCCCTTCCAGGACTTCGTTCTCCGGATCCAGACCATAGCGCTGGATCAGGACGGCGCCGAGGATGCTGGCCAGGACGGCGGCCCCGAGCCCCAGGAGGACATACCGGGTAAGCGCCTCCCGCCCGGTCTTGCGAAGGTAGGCCAGGAGGATTCCCACCACCAGGGCGGCCTCGATCCCCTCGCGCAGGGTGATGACCAGGGCCTCGAGCATCTTGCTGAGGATATCCATCAACGTATCTCCCCCGGAGTGGCTTCCGGCATGTCCAGGAACGCGACGTCGTGTGGCTTCGCGTCTAATTGAAAAAGATTGTCAATTTCACTTGCAACTTATCCGAGAGCACTGCGGGGGTCAAGCCAGCATCCCAGGGCTGCGTCCTTTCGGTATAGTTGTCCGATCGAGCAGACCATCGCGTCGCCGCCCGGTGAGAGGAAGGACAATCCGCCTTCATGCCGCCGCCTCGAGAACCCTGCCTGCGTCGGGGGCGGAGGAGCAAGGTTGCAGTGGAGAGGCCACTGGAACTTCCCGGTCCCGTGAGACCTGGCCATCCTCCACTACTTCGACAGCCGGAATCCGAACGCGCACCTCTCGACCCAGGTTCGTCTACCAATATTATATGGCGCAGCACTCCGACACACCGACGCGAGCAGCCACGTCGGCGGGTGTTGCCTTCCGGCAATCCCAAAGGAATGCCATGTACTCCCCTTCGATCTCTTCCTTCCAACCAGGAATCATTGTGCCACCTCCTTAAAATCGCGCGACGGAGAACAACCGGCCCTCAGCGGTCAGTGTAATAATCGGCAGGTGCTTGAAGGATGACCGCTGACAGGCTGATCGCTGGCGGTTGATCGCTGACTGCCCGAGCGTGAGCGTCATGGGCCCCTCCGGAGAACCGACCGGATGTAGGCGACAAGGTCGACCATCTCTGTTCCGGTGAAGCGCGGCCAGGTCTGGCCTAGCTTCCTCATCTGCTCCTCCATCTCCGGACCATGACGCCACATCACCTCGGCCCACAGGACCGGCGAGGCGTAGCGCTGCCACTGGGCCAGGTCCGCTCCCCCGATGCGGTGGCAGGAACTGCAGCCCTTCTCGGTGAACAGGCCCTCCCCTTTCTTGGGATCACCGGGATCGTCCAGCATCTGGATGGAGGAGAGATAGGCAATGAGATCTGGCATCTCCGGTCCTTCAAAGGGCTTCCAGGGGATGCCACGCTTCTGCATGGCGTCGCGCATGGCCGGGGCGTGGTTCCAGAGGATACCGGCGTACTGGCTCATCGTGCGGTGTTGCATCGGGGGTCGGCCCAGATCCGGGCCACCTTTGCCTCCGACGCCCTTGATGGCATGGCAGCTCCCACATCCCTTCTTCACATACACCTCGCGCCCGACCCGGGGATTCCCCCAGAGGACGTACACGTCCTCGACTGCCCAGGCCGGGGACGCGATGACAGCCGCAGCCATCAGCACCAAGATGATCGTTGCCAGCCTGCCTGCCCTATTCACCTGGTCTCACCCGTGCAGCGTCACCTGTTGCACAGCCAGGATACGCCAGCTCTCTTCTGCCCTGCTCCGACTTGTCCACCCGCCACACAGAGGTGTACGCAAAGAAGAATTGACGACGAGTCGCTTCCTCCATGAACCCGGACGCCCGGAGCTGGTGGCGCAGGCTTCCGGGTGTGATAAAGTCGGGATCGGGCAACTGCTCCGAGACCGACAAGCGCCCACCTGGCCGAAGGACACGCCGAATCTCCCTGAGCGCCTGCGAGCGGCCAGGGATTTCACCCAGCACGGTCACAGCCAAGACGTGGTCAAAGGAGTTGGCTGCGAAGGGGAGATCCTCAGCTCGGGCCTGAATAAACCCGGTACGCTCCAAGCCTGCAGCATAGAGTCGGCGACGCGTCTCCACTAACATTTCCCCCTGAATGTCGAGACAGGTCAGTCTCCCCCCATTACCGATGCGACGCGCAGCTTCCAGTGAGTAATAACCGGTGCCGCATCCGATGTCGAGCACGCGCTGGCCGGGCTTCAGGTCAAACGCGCCGAGGACGCGCGCCGGACCGAAGAGGAGCTTGCGAAGTGGGGAATCCAGCAGCGTTGCGTCGGCGAACGGATAGGGTCCCGGTTTCAGTCGTCCCCGAAGGCGATCCCACCACCCACGGGCAACCAATCCCCAGGTCATTTCTCATCCTCGCCTGATCGAATGCTGCTTTCCGCGCCGCCGTGCAACGGAGTTGCAGGACACCGAATCTCTCAGCGCAGCGCCGCCAGGTAGGCGGCGATGGCCTGAAGCTCTGCCTCCGACAGGTCTTTGTACGGGGGCATGGACGAGCTCGGCTTCACGGCCTCCGGATCCCGGGTGAAGCGGGCCAGCCAGTTTGCATCCCGCGTTCGGCCCACCTGAGACAGGTCTGGGCCCGCGGCCCCGCCCTGGCCACGGATGGCGTGGCAGGCCGAGCAGCCCTGCGCCTCATAGAGGCGCTTGCCGGCCTCCGGTGTCGCGGCTACCGCCACGGTTGTCCCAGCGGGCGGCACCGCTGCGGTCGTAGCCCCGGGCGGAAGTGGAGCCGTCGCGCCCAGATAGGTGAGGTACCCGGCCGCAGCTATGGCCGCCGCAGCCACGGAAGAGGCCAGGGGCCGGCGGAGCGGATGCCGGTCCGGCCGCCGATCCAACCACGGAACCAAGAGGAGGATGGCGAAGAGGGCCGCCGGGATCACAGACGTCCCCACGACCATCCATGGCCCCTTGAAGTACCAGAGCAATTCGTAGAGGAAGAGGAAGTACCATTCCGGGCGTGGGAGGTAGTTCACGTCAGACGGATCGGCCACTTTTTCCGTAGGAATCTCCAGGAACAGGGCCATGGCGGCAAGCACAGTGAACAAGGCAAGGGCCATCACCCCGTCCTTCCACAGGGCCTCATAGAATGGGATGCCGGTGCGCTGCTTCTCCTCCACCTCCTGCCGGTACGCCTCCCGGAAATCCGAGGCGCGCAAGGTCATTCGAGAGACCCGCCTGCCTTCGGCAGCGGGCGGCGCCGCGATGCCCTGCTGGAGAACCAGGTACAGATGGGCCAGGGTGAGCCAGCCGAGGAACGCCGGGAGGACGAATGTGTGCAGGTTGTAGAACCGGATGAGTGTCCGGATCCCCACATCGGTCCCGACCCGGAGGATGCGTGCGGCGAAGCCGCCAATCACCGGCCAGCTCTCTACGATGCTGGTCCCGACGACGGTGGCCCAGTAGGCCCGGTTGTCCCAGGGGAGCAGATACCCCGTGAACCCCAGGCCAAGAATCACCCCGAGCAACAGAATGCCGATGGCCCACGTCAACTCCCGGGGGTACTTGTAAGCCCCCATGAAGAAGACCCGGACTAAATGCAGGACTGCCACGATGACGATGAGGCTGGCACCCCAGCGGTGAAGCCCCCGCAGGAAGGCCCCGAAGGGCACGGTCTGCGTGATGTACTTCAGGCTCTCGTAGGCGTGGTCCGGCGTGGGCACGTAATAGAGGGAGAGGGCCACGCCCGTCACCACCTGAAGCGCCAGCAGAAAGAGCGTCGCGCTCCCCAGCGTGTGCAGCCACCCCACTCCCCTGGGCACCTTCCGTTCCAGGAGGGCGTCCAGGAGCCAGGTTGCACTAGCCCGTTCATCAAGCCATCGCCAAACCGTTCGGAACAATCTCTGTGCCTCATGCCACTCGGCGGAGATTCTCGTCCACCCGGTACAGCCGACCGGCGTACAGGATGCCGTTCTCGATCTTTACCTCATAGCGGTCCAGCGGGCGGGGCGGCGGCCCCGCCTGCACGCGGCCCTCGATGTCGAAGACCCCCCCGTGGCAGGGGCTGAAGAAGCGCTTGGCCTGGGCATTCCAGTTGATCGGACAGCCGACGTGGGTACAGCGGATGTCGTACACCGCGAAGTCGTTCTCCGCTTTCTTGAGGACGTAGACCGCATGCTTAACCGGCTCCTCCGGCCAAGGCTTTGGGATCACATGGGTGAAAGGGACAAGCTTGGGCTCGCCCGTGACGAACATCTCTACCGGGCCCAGCCGGGCCCACTCCAGCGCCTCCTCCTCGAGGGCCGGCAAGATGCCGAAGCCCGCCAGAGGCACCCCTGCTCCGACGCCGATCACTCCGCCGATCCCGGCCAGGATCCGGTTGAAGAACTGCCTCCGACTCGTCCCTCCTCCTTCCAAAGGTCCTGGCATGCCCTTCACCTCTGGTTCTTTCACCTCTGCTTCACCACCCACATGCCTCATTGGTCATTGGCCATTGGTCATTGGTCATTAAGCTGCGTGTGCTTCCTCACCGCGGTTCCACCACCCGGATATTGACCCGCTCATTCCGCCCCTTGGGGTCCACGACATACTTCCTGACCCGGGGCAGGATCTTCTCCATGGCCTCGACGTAGTACCGGTAGAGCGTGACCTCGGCCCCGTTCTCCCCGGCGCTCCGTCGGTACTCGTCCAGGACGCTGGTGAAGCGACCCGCATCTCCCCGGGCCCGGTTGATGGCGTCCGCCCGGTAGCCCTCCCCCTCGCGGAGCATGCGCTCGGCCTTGCCGCGGGCCTCCGGAACGATGCTGTTCCGGTACCCCTGGGCGTCGTTGATGGCCTTGGCCCGCTCCTCCCGGGCGCTGGCCACATCCCGGAAGGCGTCGGCCGCCTCCTTGGGCGGGATCACCTCCTGCAGCGTGAGGTTCACGAGCTGGACGCCGCTCCGGTACTCGTCCAGCGTCCGCTGCCCTGCCGCCAGGACAACCCGCTGGAGCTCGGTGCGCCCCACCGTCAAGAGGTCATCCACCTGCGCCGCGGCCCCGACGACGGTGAGGGCGTGCTTGATGGCGCTTCTGATCAGCGGGTTCGCATCGTAGTCCACCCGCAGGAGGAAGTCGGCCGGATCCTTCACGCGGTACTGGACAATGACCTTGAGGTTCACGATGTTCTCGTCCCCTGTGAGGACCTGGATCTCTTCGGGGGGGTGGAGCTTGAGACCGTGCTCCGGCGGGCTCACCCCGATGCCCTCGCGCCGGATCTCCGACACGTTGACCTTGTCCGCCCGCTCGAAGGGCCAGGGGAGGCGGTAGTGCAGTCCCTCTCCCACCCGGGGCCGGATGACCCGGCCGAGCCGGCGGACTACGGCCTCCTCGCCAGGGTTTACGACGAACACGCCCGAGAGCAGGTAGAGGGTTGCCAGGCCGGCGAGGCTGATCTTCCCCAGGTGCGGACTCTGAAAGAGGTGGGCGAAGGCGGCCCGGATATCTCGCGCCGCCGTGGCCCCCGGGCCTGCCGCTAGGCGCCGGATGCCCCCCGCGATGTGGGTGCGAGCGCTCCGCAGGGCCGGGTCCAGCCTGCGCCGGAGGCTGGCCAGACGGCCTGGGATACGGGGCTCCTTGGCCTTCCCAGTCTGTCGCGCCTCGTCGCTCATCGCTTCACCTCCCGATCCGGGGACCCTGCGGGTGTCGCCGACTTCGAGAGCCCGGGGTCCGAGGGAACGAGGGGAGCGCTGGCCGGCTTCGGCACAGGGGAGCCTCCGAGCGGCCCCTGCCCCTCGTTCAGGTACTTGAGCAGGTCGGAGTTGGCGGGAAGAACCAGGGTCGTCTTCTCGTCCATGAACTTCTGATACGACTCCAGCGTCCGGAGGAACTTGTAGAAGCGGGGATCCTGGCCGTAGGCCTCGGCGTAGATCTTAATGGCCTGGGCGTCCCCCTCGCCCTTCAGCCTCTCCGCCTTCATATAGGCCTCGGAGAGGATCACCTTCTGCTCCCGCTCCGCCTCGGCCCGGATCTTCGCCGCTTCCTCGGCCCCCTCGGACCGGTACTTCCGCGCCTGCCGCTCCCGCTCCGACTTCATCCGGCTGAAGACACTGACCTTGTTCTTCTCCGGGAAATTCAGGAGCTTCAGCCTGACATCCACGACCCGCATACCGTACTTCTGAGTCTGGGCATCGCTCCGCCGGGTGACCTCGTCCAGGACCTGGGGCAGGCGCATGGATCCGGGTTCCGTGGTGACCAGGGCCGACAGCTCCTGCCGGCCGAGGGCCGTTCCCAACTCCGAGGCCACCACGTCCGCCAGGCGGGTCTCGGCCCGGCTCTGCTCCCGGAGGCTCTTGAGGAACAGGATCGGCTCGGCGATCCGCCAGGCCACGTAGTTCTCCACGACGATGTTTTTCTTGTCGCTGGTCAGGAACTCGATCTTGTCCGAGTTGTAGACCAGGAGCCGGTTGTTGAAGAACTGCACCCCCTGGATTGGCTCGGGCCACTTCCACTGGAGCCCCGGCGTGGTGATGGCCCGGATCGGCTCGCCGAATTGGGTCACCACCGCGTACTCGGTCTCGTCCACCACGAAGAAAACCAGATTGGCCGCCACGATCAGGACGGCCACCGCGATGAGCAGGACCACGCTGCGCCGTTTCATGCGTTCCCCCCTAATTCCTTGCTCGATATTCGACATTGCGCCTATGGTTTGCTCCCCTCGGGCGGGGGGAACTTGGGCAGTTGCGCCAGAGACGTTCCTTCCCCCACGAACCAGAGGTCCAGGCTGTCCTCCTTGATCTCTCGGCCGATGACGAATTTCCTCACCCGGGCCAGGACCCGCTCCACCGCCTCGAGGTACAGCCGGGTCTCGGTCACCGCCCGGGCTCGGCTGTACTCGCGAAGCTTCTCCCGGAATCGTGTGGCGTCCCCCCGGGCGAGATTCACCTTCTCGGCCCGATACGCCTCACCCTCCCGGAGCGTTTTCGCAGCTTCGCCGCGCGCCTTGGGGACCACCTCATTGCCGTAGGCGGCCGCCTCGTTGATGTAGGTGGCCCGGTCCTCCCGGGCCGAGGCGACATCCAGGAAGGCGTCGGCCACCTCGGCGGGGGGCGCCACGCTGACCAGGCGGACGGTCAGCACGTTCACACTGGCCCCGTGCCGGTCCAGGCTCCCCTGGAGGAGCGCGCCCGCCTCCCGCTCCGCCTCCGCGCGACCCGTGGTCAGCAGATCATCGATCTGCCGCGACCCGACGGTCTGCCGAACCGCCGCCTCCAAGTTGGCGGCGATGAGCGCCTCCGGTTGCCCGACGTTGAACAGGTAGCCGGCCACGTCCTTCACGGCATACTGGACGGTGGCCCGCAGGCTGATGAGGTTCTCGTCCCCGGTCAACAGCTCCAGCGGCAGCGGTGAGATGGCCCGCACGGATTGGACCTGGATCTTTGTTACCGTCTCGATAGGCCAGGGCAGCCGGTAGTGGGGGCCAGGCAATACGCCGACGGCAACACGCCGTCCGAACCGGCGAACCACAGCCTCCTCATCGGGGCCGACGATATAGACCCCCGAGAGGACATAGCCCAGGGCCAGGCCCGCCCCGATCAGGGCAACCATACGGCGCGAAGGCTGGAGGGAGCGGAGGAACCGGTGTTCCAGGTGCCCCTCCTCCCGCAGACCCGCCAGGGCGTCGCTGAAGATATGGGTGCCGGCCGTGAGGATGAAGAGCACCACGACCACCGCCGCCACCCGGTCCAGGCTCCGGAAGCCAATGAGGTACCCGAGGAGTCCGGCCAGCACGACGCTGGAGGAATACACGTCCATCATGGAGTGGACGCCGTCGGCGACCAGGCTGGGGGATCCGGTCTGCTGCCCGACGTAGGTCTTGTACCGGCCCATGAAGTAGGCGAAGCCGATGGTCACCAGGGCCCCCACCGCCACCCACCCCACGTTGGCCAGGTCATGCTCGTGGCCACCCACGACCTCGGCGAAGATCCGGTAGGCCATGTAGAAGATGAAGATGGCCACGAAGAGGGCCAGCCCATGCTCGATCCTCGCGGCCCGGCTGATCGCCCGGCCCGGGTACCCCGCGGGTGCCCGCGCCGCCATCACGAGCCCCCCCAGCACGATCGCCGACACGAAAAGATCGGCGAAGGAGTGCCAGGCGCTGGCCTTCAGGGCCAGACTGCCGGAGGCCGACGCCAGGAGGAACTTCGTCCCGATCAGCAGGACATTGGCCCCCATGGCGATCAGCAGGGTCTGTACTTTGCGTCCCATGGTTACCCCCAGATCGGAATGCAAAACCGACAACGGATCCGCCTATGGCGGAACACCCGGCCAATTTGCATTGTCTGTTGTCGGTTGTCAGTTTTTCATTGAGCCCGTCCGGTTCATCTCCGCCAGCACCTCATTCACCCGGTCCTCGTGGACTACGAGATCCATCCGATCCAGCAGCTCTTGCTCCATCCGGGCCAAAGCTTCCCGATGGCGCTCCCGGAGGAAGTCAGCCCGCACCTGGTCCTTGACCCGATCGAAAGGCAGCGGCGGAAGCTCCTGCCGTTCCCGGACCTTCACGATGTAGTACCAGCCGGCGAGTGGAATCACGTCGCTCACCTCTCCCGCCCGCAGGGAGAGGATATAGGTGTAGGCCATGTGAGATTCCAGATCCATCAGGAGGGTTGCAGGGTGGGCGAACCAGCCCTCCACCTCGCCGCCTCTCTTCGACGTCTCCGGCTCTTCCGAGACCTCCCGGGCCACCGCGCTGAAATCTTCGCCCCGCCGCCAGAAGAGAAGCCCCGCCGGTCTGACGCGCTTCAGGGCGGTCTCCGCCTTGGCCCGTGCGCGCCGGTCCGCCTCCTCCGTCTCCCCCCGGCGGACGGCGACGAGGCTGACCTTCATGCGGGGTGGCGGCTGGTAGCGGGACGGGTTTCTCTGGAAATGCTGCTTGAGGTCGTCCTCCGTGGGGTTCTTGACGGACGCCATCTCCTCCTGGTGCAGCATCTCGGCCAGGATGTGCCGGCGCGTCTCCTCGATATCTTCTTTGTTGCGTAGGTCCGCCATCTGCCCGGAGGCGCTTTGGAGGACCAGGAGGCGCTCGATGAGCCGGTCCAGGAGCTTCCGCTTCCCGTCGTATCCCTCGAAGACATGACGATGCTGGGGCGGGATGGCCTCCGCCTCGGCGAGGAAATCGCCCAGCGTGTACCGCTGCCCGTTCACGACCACCAGGGTGCGGGCTTTGTATTCGGCAAAGCGTTGCCGCTCGCGCTCGGCGCGGAGGAGGGAGCGGATCTCCCCCTCGACCTCCTCGAGGGCTTTGCGGCGCTCCCGTTTGCGCTCCAGCAGGCGCACCACGAAGAAACTGTTCCCCCCTTTGAAGACCGGGCTCAGATCGCCCTCGCTCAAGGAGAAGACCGTCTCGTCGAAGGCCGGCCCACGACTGCCCCGAGCCACGAAGTCCTTCCCGCGCAAGGCCCACCCGCCCACCGTCGGGGCCACAGTCTCCAGATCCTCGCCTGCCTGGAGCCGCGCCCGCGCCTTCTCGGCCCGCACCCTGGCATCCTCGGTATCGCCCGTCGCGTCGATCTGGATCTCCTCGATCCGGGCGTTGTCCGGCTCCACGAACCGGTCCCGATTGGCGAGGTAGTAGGCCGCCACCTCTTCCCGAGACGGCTCCGGGACCCGCAACAGCTCCATGTCCACGGTGATGCTGGCGCCCTCGCGCAGCCGCTTGAGGAACGCCTGGACGGCCCCCTCTTCCTTGCGAGCATGGAGAAGATCGCGGATCTCCCCCCGGGCCTCTGTGAGGGTTCGCCCTTTGTACGTCTCCCGGTTGGCCTCGTAGTACTGCTGGATCTCCCCCTCCTCGACCCGAATGTCGGATTCGTGCAGCCGGCGCTCCACGTCGTGAATGCCGATCTCCTGGGTGGCCTCCCGCATGGCCCGGGCGAACATCTCGCGGGCATCCAGCCGGCGCTCCCGCGCCCACCGCTCAGTGACGGCATGCAGGGCGAGGTCCCGGATCATGTGGTCAATCCCCTCCGGCGTCCGCATCGCCGCCCGCTCTTCGCCCGAGGCCTTTCGCCATCGGTCCAGCAGCGTCTCTTTGGTGATGACGCCCCCTTCGTACGCGGCCACGATGTTCCGATCGGCGTGGCTTCCCCGACCCCACGACGACCGGAGAGCCAAGCCCGTGCCGAGGGCCAGGAGCAGAACCAGGCCCCCCACCGCTCGCGACCTCCAGCGGCGCCCCGGCCTCTTGGCCTCCGATCGGGCACCCAGCTCCTGGGCGCTATCCCGCGCCTCTGCCTCCGTCACGTGCTCTGCCATCCCGGTTAGGATTCCCCCGAGAATTGAAGACCTCAAAGAGTTACACCGCGCCCGCCGAGAAAGGCGTCAGCCATCAGTCTTCAGCGATCAGCCAGGGAGTGTGGTGGCTCCTGGCTGACCGCTCATCGCTGAAATGCTTATTGATAGACCGAGCGGAGCCAGCCCGTCCGTTTGTCCACCAAGAGCTTCTCCACGAGCGACCCGTCTTTGGTTACGATGACGGCTTCGTAATACGGCTCGAACTCGGTGACCTCGCCCAGCTTCAGATTGGGGTTCCCGAGCGCCTGGAGATGGGTCTGTGCAATCTGGGCGGCCTGTTCCGTGGTCAGGATGAGTCCGCTGACGGAGAATCCCATGGTATGCCAGTCGCCCGCTGCACCGGGAGCGGACCAACTCCGACCCATCATCCCATGGTCCATCATCCCACCCCACGGACCGAAGCCGCCCCCCATATCCGCCCAGGCCACGCCACCTCCTGCCAGGAGCAGTGCGACTGCAAGGCCGATTACTCCAAACTTTTTCATGTTCCTGCCCTCCTCTCACCCGATGTTCAGTGTCGTCACGGAAGCCGTCGGACACTGACGGCGACGTGCCGCTTGCCGGCGCGGCGCCACTCGACCTCCACGCGGTCGCCGGGCTTCAGGTCCGCCAGGGTGAATCGTCCACGGCTCTTGTCATGCCCGAACAGATCGTCCGAACCCGTCTGCCGCGCGACGACCGTGGTCTGGGGATCAGTCCAAAGCGTGATCCGGCGTAGCGCCTTGCCCTTCTCGTCCTCCACGAGAACCAGCCGGTCGTTCTTCCTTTCCCAGGCGATTACCTTCCCGGAATGCTGTCCCGTCGCAGGGCCGAGGTCACTCGCCACCGCGTCGCTCCCCGCGCTCATGCCGGCGACGAGCGCCAGGAGGATCAGCACCGGCGATTTCGGAACGGGCCGCCTCATTTGCGCTCCTCCCGAGTCGCCCGGATGCGGCAGGCGCCGCGGGCCGGGCGGCCCTACTGGCCCGGCTGGCCTCGGAGCCTTTGCAGCGTGTCCTCCAAGCGTTTCATCTCCTGCCCGTAGCCCGCCCAATCACCGGCCCGCTGTCGCGCTAAAGCACGATTGAGGGTGTCGGCGGCCGCCTCCGCCAGTGTCTTGCCCGATTCGCTGGCGGGCGCGGTCGGCGGACCAGCAGCCGTGGTTGCCACCTGCGGCACAGCCCGACCACCGAAGACACCGGCCAGGGCCGCGTCCAGCGTCTCCTCCATGGCGATCCGATCCCCGAAGGCAACGATGACGCGCTTCAGTTGCGGGAGTTGGCCCTTCTCCGCCGCCAGGTACAGCGGCTGTACGTAGAGCAGCGACCGCTCGATGGGCACCGCCAGGAGATTGGCCCGGATGACCTGGGAGCCCCGCTGGTCCCAAAGGGAGAGCTGCTGGGAGATGAAGGAATCCTGGTCAATCCGCGCCTCGATCTGCCGCGGGCCGTAGATGAGCTTTTGCTTGGGGAAGTTGAAGGCGATGAGCTTCCCGTAATTCGGGGGATCGCTCCGGGCGGCGAGCCAGGCGATCATGTTGTCCCTGCGGCTGGGGGTGAAGGGCAGCAGGAGGATGAATTCCTCCCGCGCCTCTCCAGGCAGGCGCATGATCAGGTAGTAGGGCAGCATGGGCTGTTCGCGGCCGTCGCCGCCCCTGCGGGGAATGCCCCAGAGGTCCTCCTTGTTGTAAAAGACCTGGGCGTCCCGCATGTGGTAGAGGGCGAACATCTGGGCCTGGGCGGCGAAGAGTCCCTCCGGATAGCGCACGTGGGATCGCAGGTCCTCGGGCATCGCCGTGAGGTCGCCGGAGAAGAGGCCGGGGAAGATCCGGGCGTAGGCTCGGATCACCGGGTCCGCACTGTCGGCAATGTAGAAACGGATCGCGCCGTTGTAGGCGTCCAGCGTGGCCTTGACCGAGTTCCGGATGTAGTTCCCCAGGCCCCGGGTCCGGGCCGAGTAGGGGAACATGTCTGAGGTGGTGTAGCCATCCAGGATCCAGAAGAGGCGGCCATCCCGGGAGACCACCAGGTAGGGGTCCTCGTCATAGCGGAGGAATGGCGCCGCGCGCTGCACCCGCTCGCGGATGTTTCGGTAGTAGAGGACACGGCTCTCCGGACCGAGGTCGTTGGAGAGAAGGATCTTGATATCGGCGAACCGGAGGGCGAACAGCAGCTTGCGGGCGAAGCCCCCGATGGAGACGCCGCCTGTCCCTTCATACCTCGTGTAGACGTTCTGCTCGCCAGCCGGGTAGTGAAACTCCTTGGCCCGGGTCTTCAGGAAGACGTAGTCGTTGGGCAGCTCGCTGAAGTACAGCTCCGGCCGCGCGATCTTCAGGTCCCCATCGCCGGCCGGGGGGATGTCTTTTACCAGGAACTCCGGCAGCCCCTCCGTGGTCACGCGGTTCACCGGGCCCACCACCGCGCCGTAGCCATGGGTGAAGGTCAGCCGCTCGTTGATCCAGATCCGGCTGGGCAGATCCTTATAGGAGAGCTCCCGCGGCGAGAGGGTGACCTGACGGTACTGGCCGTTGAGCCGGTAGCGGTCAATGTCGATGTCGGTGAACTTGTAGTAGGTCCGGATCTCCTGAAGCTGGCTGTAGGTGGTCAGGAGCGGCTTCGTGTCCCACAGCCGGATGTTCTTGATAGTGGCGTCGTTGGCCCGGAGGTCGGCGGCGGTGAGCTGCTCCTCGGCCGGAAACTCCCGCTCCTGGATATTGTCCAGGCCGTAGGCCATCCGCGTGTACTTGATATTCAGATCAATGTAGGGCCGCTCCTTGACGATCTCATTCGGAACGACCTGGAACCGTTGGATCACGGTCGGATACACGCCGCCCCCCAGAATAGCCAGGCCCACCAGCGCCCCCACCCCGCCGAGGAATGGTCGCCAGTTCCGCATGAAGCCGGTGGCGACGGCCAGGAACGCCGCCACCACCGAGAGCACCACCAGGGCCTTCAGGACCGGGAGCTGGGCATTGACATCCGCGTACCCGGCGCCAAAGGTCACCCCACGCTGCGAGTAGAGGAGGTCGTAGATGTCCAGGCGGTACCCGTAGGCCTTGAGGAGGAGGATGAGGCCGGCCAGGGCCAGGAGGTGACGGCGAGCGCCGGGGGATAGCCAGGGTCCTCGCGGCGAGATCCGAAGGCCCCGGTTGCACAAGTAGACGCCGGCGGCCGCCAGCACGGCCAGAGCCAGGGCGATCATACCCTCGCCATAGAGGTACCTCAGAACCGGAAGCCAGAAAACGTAGAAGCCAATGTCCTGACCGAAGAGCGGATCCGACGTCCCGAAGGGGACCGAGTTCAGCGCCCGGAGGAACAGGTCCCATTTCCCCGCGGCACCCCAGCCGGCGATGAGGGCCAGCACCAGGCTCACCGGCAAAATCAGGGTGCGCAGATACGGTTCCAGGATCTCCTGGCTGGGCAGGCCAAGCGAGTCGTCCACTACGAGCAGGACGTCTCGCGGCGCCAGGCGCCTGGCCAGGACCGCATTGCTGTAAACGACAAGCAAGAATACGAATCCGAAGACCAAGCCCAAGGCCACCTGTGTCTGCAGGACGGTCGCGAACACGGCCGCGAAGCCGACCTCCTGGAACCAGAGCCAGTCGGTGTAAAGGCGGATCAGCCCACCTGCCGAGGCCAGGATGACTACGGCGACTAGGACGAGCGCGGGCACGGCGAATCGGCGCATGATCAGCGATCCTTCCCTCGTGGCTGTCACCCCTTGGGAGGCGGCCCGGCGACACGAGCCCGGAGGGTGAGCAGCGTCCCGGCAGCCACCAGCACTAGGACGCTGATGGTCTGGGCGGCGGAGATCCCGCCGGCGTACTGGAGCTGGTCCCCGCGGAAGTTTTCCACGATGAACCGGATGATGCCATACCCGCCCACATACAGGAGGAAGAGCTGCCCGTCGAAGCGGATCCGCGTCCGCCACCACCAGAGGAGGCCGAACAGGAGCAGGTTCAGGCTCATCTCGTACAGTTGCGTCGGGTGCAGCGGCACACCCAGGGGCGCCATGGCCTCGGGGTTGCTGAAGGTCACCCCCCAGGGCAGCGTGGTGGGGATGCCGTACGCGTCACCGTTCAGGAAGCAGGCCAGGCGACCGATCGCCTGCCCGAGGATCACGGAGGGAGCCAGAGTGTCGGCGAAGCGCCAGAACGACAGGCGATGGCGCCGGACATACCAGATCGCCGTCGCGGCACCGGCCAGAAGCGCCCCGTGGATGGCCAGCCCACCTCGCCAGATGGCGAGGATGCCCAGTGGGTCCTCCAGAAAGACCCTGGGGGAAAAGAACGCCAGGTAGTACAGCCGCGCGCCCAGGAGGCCGAAGAGCGTCGCCCAGACAACAAAGTCTTGAACTCGCTCCTTTGGGATGCCCTTGCGGGCGGCCTCACGGCCTGCCAGCCAGGTACCAGTCAAGAGCGCGATGGCGATGAGCGTCCCGTAAGCCCGCAGGTGAAAGCCGCCGATCTTCAGGAGTACCGGGTACATAAGGATTGCCTCCGCGTCACACGTCCAACCATTTCCACCTGGGGCCAGGCGGCCGGGTCCGAGCGCGTCAGTGGCTCAGGGCATGGGCTGGTGCACGGCCTTCCCCGTGACCTCGATACGGCGGGCCACCAGCCGGCCGGCGTGCTCGGTGTACGCCACCTTGACCAGGTGCCCTGGGCTGAGATCGCCACGAGAAATCGGCGTCCGGAGCTTCTTCACCACGGTCCGATCGTCAAGCGCGATGGGGATATCCCGCTGCCGCTTTCCTTCCTCGATGACCCGGACCACGACCGTGCCTTTCTCCAGATCCACTGACATCACCTCCCCCGCAGTCGTTTTTCTCGCAAACGGCTCAACGAGCGATCGCATGGGGGCAGCGGGAGGCTGCTGCGCTCCCACCCGCTCGGCGCCCGGCAACCCCAAGGCGCGGATTACCGGAACGAGGAGCGCTAGGATTCCCCGTTCAATCACGGCGCCTTGGCTCCAATGACGGAGATGGTTTCAGCCACCAGCCGGTTCTCTTCCCGAATCCAGCGCAGGCGGACCCGTTCCCCCGCCTTGAGGTCCTCGAGCTTCCTGGCTCCCCTGCCGGTGGTGATGGTCGCGCCTTTCGGTACCTCGACCCCCAGAATCCATGGCTTGCCGGCCAGGGTGGCCTCCACGACCACGGTTCGGGACTCGGGCGTGACCGCCACGACGGTTCCGGCCGCGGCCCGTTCCGCCACCTTCGCCTCGCCCTTGCCCCCATCCTGTGCTGCCTTCGCCATTCCCGCGGCCGCCAGCAGGATGGCGACAACCACGACCACCCCACTCATGCCTCGCATCGCTCTGCCCTCCATGCGTCTTCGGATGGAAACGACTCCTGCGCTCACCCCCGGTTTGACCCGAGTGCAGTCCGCGCCTTCTCGCAGGCCGGATCGGCTTGCGCGGCCGGTCCACGCTCCGGGCCCGAGACCGACCCGTGTGCTTCACGGACGATCCTGATGCTGGTCACCGTCGGGTTAACCCGTCCGGTTGTCCGAACGCTCACCTCCACCCACTGGCCCGGCCGAACGTCCCCCAGGGAGAGGCTCTGATCGAACCGCTGGATGCGGACGTTCCTCGAAATCGCGAAGGCCCTCGGCCCTCCCCCACTTGTATCCAAAATCTCCAGCGTGATCGTTCGCCGGGCTGGATCCACACTGGCGACGTGGCCTCGTTCGGACCGAGGGGCCAGGGCCGCCACGGCCACCCACAAGAGGAGTGCCCCTGCCATGCTGGCGGCCCACACGGCCCAGAACCTGAACTGCGTCCCTCCGATCTCGCCTGCCACCTGACTCGCTCCTCGGCGGCGGCCTCGCCTGTGACTTGGTCTCCAATTCAGCGCGGGCCGCTGCCCGTGCCCCGCAACCCCAGAGGAGCACCGCGGCTTGCCCTGAGGGGGGCCCGTTGGAGCCTCTCCTCTTCCTCGGTGCTGGTGATTGTGACCTTCCGTGCGGTATGGCGCTTTCCGGTCTCCCCGCACTCCAAGGCCACGTAGTATCCCAGCCGAATGTCTCCGCGTGGCACCGCTCGGGTCCGATTCATCACGTCCGGATTGATGATGGGTGCGTCCGGCTCAAACGTCACAGGGATGTCGCGAAACGATCGGTCGTGGAACACCCCCTCGACGACGAGCCGCCCCGCAGCCGGGTTCACCGCCTTCACCCGTCCCACGTGCATGCGGTTCAGGAGGGCAAATCCGTCCGCGGCCGTTGCCCAGGCTGGCAAGAGGAACAACAGCTTCCCCACCAGCATGCCTCCGATCGCCCGGTTCCTCATGGTCCGCTCCTGCGCTCAAAACGCTCCAAGGATGCTGACTCCGCGAACGGCTGCCCGCTTCTCCCCGACCAAGCACTACCTTCCCGTACCCCCCGGCTCTCACCGCGCCTTCAATCAGCATCACTTGGAGGTGGCGTGAACGACCGGGCAAGACCTCGGCCCTACGGTTCGATCTCCGGGGCGAAAAGCCGCCCAAGGAAGTCCCGCACGGACTGGATGCCTTTCGCTGCAGCAGGTTGCCCCTGGACGCCAGGGTCCACGTTCCGGGAATGTTCGCCGCCGCAGATGACCTGTCCGTACCATTACACGGCGAGGAAGACAGCGCCCAGCACGACCCAAAGGCCATACTGCTTGATGAGTTGGATCATGGCCTCTTGATGCCTACGCTAGCGTACCCGCTGGACACCCGCCGTTGCCGGGGTCCCGGCCCAGGGCGGATTCAAGTCTCCTTGCCTTCTGCACCGCAGTACGCGCAAGCCCAAGGATGTCGGCACGCCTCACGGGCTTGCTCAAGAACTGGAAGGCTCCGGTCTCCATCGCCTCCGCATAGGAGACAAAGTCTCCGAAGGCCGTGAGAATGATGACTTGGGTGGCTGGCCAGCGAAGTTTGACTCGCTTCAGCAGCTCCAACCCGCCCATCCGAGGCATCCGCATGTCTGCAATAACCAGATCAACGGGGCCGCTGTCCAGGAGCGCTAGGGCATCCTCTCCACTGGAAGCGAGGCGGACGCCATAACCAGCCTGCGCAAACACCCGGCCGAGCGCTTCCCGGTGCTCCCTGTGGTCATCCACGACGAGGATTCGTCCTGCCGGGTCATCACGCACGGTCCCAATCCCCAGGATGCGGGGCGGAAGTGCCCACCATCCTCTTGGGGGCAATCCGTGTGCCGAGTGTCCAACACTGGAGGGCGCGTCGTCGGCCCTCGTGCTTGTAACAACTTACGGCCCGTTCAGGTGTCGAGCGAGCCATTCACCAAAACGCGATTTGACAGAACGGCATGGAGAACCTCCCGTCGCCCGGAAGCGCATGAACTTTTTGTCAAACGGAAAAGCCCCAGCGCGTCCCTTACTCTCAGGCGGTTCACGCCTGTGTCCCCAGACCAGCACTGCAGGTCACCTCTTGGGACCCGAGCCGGGCCAGGCCGCCGGCCACAAGATACAGGATGGCCCCCATCGCCATGGCCCACGAAAACCCCCCAAGGATCGCGACGGCAACAGCGCCAACCGATGCCGCCACGGAGACCACGCCATTGACCGCCCACATCCATGGGACTGCGGCCTCGCGGCCCTGGCGCTTCAGGAGACGGATACCCAAGGGAAACGGGATGCCCATGGCCAACCCCAGAGGAAAGAGCAGCCCCATCGCGAGGAGAGATCGGACCAAGAGGTTCGCCTCGAGCCCCCCTTCGAGGATAAGGGGAGCCCCGAACAGCCAGACCGCGGCAAGGACGCCAGCCAGGAGGCTCGCCAGCGCCATTCCCCGCTCCAGGTGTACCTCGTCCACCCAGGCGCTCACGTAGCTCCCGATCCCCGCGCCTGTCAGGAGAGCGAAGAGACCCACAGAGAAGGCCAGCGTGGGATACCCGAGAGCAAAGATGCTTCGCTGGAGGACGGGAATCTCGACCAGCATGAAGGCCCCGCCCAGGGCGGCAAAGTACGCCAGAGTAGACCAGCGTGCTCGCCTCCACCTCGCCCCCCGCCTCCCGGCAATGCTCGCGAGCCCGACGACCAGCAGGGCGAGGACGGCAACGCCGCCGAGCAGCCACAGCAGATGCCCCGGCAGGGGACGGATGTACTCGTAGAAGAACGGGGAATCGTCGGTGGTGGGGCTGATCTGAGCGGGGAAAGCATCCACGAACGACTGGAGGGACTCCTCCCCCCGGGCGAGCCCCCGAAATACCGGGAATTCGGAGACGCCGGGAACGAACAGGGGAGCCAGACCGGCGGCTACCCCCTGCGTGAAAGCCTCTTCCGCCTCGATCCTTGAGTAGGGCGTATCCCGGAGAACGAGAAGCGGGTACATCACCCGGCTCGGGTCCCGCAGGGCCCCGGGGTCCCGCTGAAATACGAGCAGCTGGCGCGTGGCCTCCACCGGGTCCCGTCCCTTTCCCTGTAGGGCCGCCAGCGCGGTGACGAACGCCCGGGCGAGGTCTTTGATGTCGTGCGCCTTGATGACCAGGCGGCCCCCCGGACGGAGATGGGCCAGGTAATCCTGAAAGGCCTCCACGGTGAAGACATAGTTCTCCACCAACGAATAGCCTACTGTCTCGGCTGCTTGCGTCACCACGAGCGGGAGGTAGATGAGGTCGTAGCGCTCCTGCGTCCGCCGGACGTAGTTCCGACCCTCCCCGACCGCCACTCTGACATTTCGGTAGCGATAGAGGCCCCCGTTGTAGTCGGCGAAGCGCTCCACGGCCCGGACAGCCGCCGGGTTCACCTCGACGGCCGTGATCTCCCGGGCCCCACCCAGAAGGGCCAGGAGGACATCCTGCCCTCCTCCGGGCCCGATGATGAGCACCCGGTCCTTGGGCCCCCAGAAGTATGGCAGGATGCCCACATCGGCAATCACCCGTTCGGCGTCGCGAATGGTCTTCCGGAATTTCGGCATGACGGCCGCGCCACCCCCGTCGGTGAAGATGACCCGCTTCGCGGCCTCCCCATCTCCCAGGTCCACCACATCGGTCCGGGCATACGAGTCCCAGCTGGTGCTGAGCTGGCGCGCTCGGAGATCCGGGGTGGCGAGCAGGGTGAGCAGGTGCTTGGAGGTGCTCCGCTTGGCGGCCAACTCCATCTGGAACCACGGAGAATCAGACCTTCCAACGGTGAGGGCGAGGAGCAGGATGCCCAGTGCGCCCACCACTCCCGCGACGGGCCGGCGACCTCCCAGGGCCGCACAGGCGGAGGCACCGAGGAACACCACGCCGGCCAGGAGGAGGACCGTCGCGGGAGGCCCGAGCGCCTCGAGCAGCAGGACGGCCACGAGGCTTCCCGTCGCGGCCCCCAGCAGATCCGCGAAGTACACCCGGCTCCCCGCCGCAGCAAAGCGCCGGAAGGCTAATGCCAGGAAGAGGCCGGCGAGGAGAAAGGGGGGCAGCGCCGCCAGGGCAAAGGGGAGCAGGCGGTCCGCGTCCGGGTAGCGGAGGAAGAAGACCAGGGACCCGATGAGAGCCAGCGCCTCGCCGAACGCGAACAGGCCCATCCGACGGAAAGCCGCCGCCCCGTCCTCCTCCCGGGGGAGCCAGGCCAGCAGGACACCTCCCAGGCCGAGGCCAAGCAATCCGATGGACACCGCGACAAAGACGAAATGGTACGCCAGGACCGCGGCGAAGAGGCGGGTCAGGGCAATCTCGAAGGTGAGCACGCTGAGGCTCACCGCAAAGACGGCCGTGAGGAGGGCGCGACGGCGCAAGCCCACCAGGGGCTCGGGCCGATCGGGTGGCCGGACTTCTGGGTCCGCTTCCGCCTGCACGCCGGCCAAGTGCGTTTCGAGGTCCAGGACCTTAACGCCCCCCATGCGAACCCTCTCCTCCGCCGGCGGCGCGCTCGAGGATCTGCCGGGCCTCATCCAGGCTCAGGTTTGGGACAACAATGGCCGGGGGCGGGGGCGGGTCTTGGAGCTCCACTGATGGCGGTCGGTACTCGCCCCAAGAACGCGTGCTCGCGAAAAAAGTTATGGCCCAGAGCGCCCCCAAGACCACAACCAACGCGGCGAGCGCGACCGCGTCCCGTCCGCGCCGCCCCATCTTCGCCGTGGGATCGCGGGGAGCCGGATAGCTGTTCCTTTCCGCATCCAGCGGCAAGGATCCGTTTCCTCCCGAGAATCGCCACCATGTGCGTCTCATCCCGCGTTCCGGGATTGAGGACGTTCCACTTCCGCGCATCGGAGTCGCGATGCTCCCGTCCCTTTCGCTTACGGCGTCAGGCTGATCCCGTTGGGCCCCTTCCCCACCGGAATCGTGGCGACCACCTTCAGATCTTTCACGTCGAGGACCGAGACGGAGTTCGCGTAGATGTTTGTCACGTACGCGTAGCGGCCGTCGCGGTCCACCACGACGCCATGCGCTCCCGGGCCGGTCTCGATGGTCTTCGCCGCCTCAAGGGTTTCCAGGTTGATGACGCTCACGGTCTTCCCCGGCCGCTTCTTCGTGCCCTGGTTGGCGACGAAAAGGAGCCGGCTGTCCGGGGTGGCATAGACTTGGATCGGGACTGTCCCGACGGCCACCTTCTTGATCACCTTGCGACTGGCGGGGTCAATCACTGCGACTTTCTCTTCCTGGGACAGCGAGGCGAAGGCCAGGCGGCCGTCCGGGGTGAACCCGACCTGGGCGGGGCCCTTCCCCACGGGGATCTGGGCCAACTCTTTCCTGGCCTCGGTGTCAATGACCGAGACGGTGCCGCCCTTGAGATTGGCGACATAGGCCTGTTTCCCGTCCGGGCTGATTCGGATGCCGTGGGGGTAGGTTCCAACCGGAATCGTCGCCACCACGTGTCGCGTGTCGGTGTCCACCACGCTGACCGTGTTCTCGCCCCCGTTGGTCACATAGGCAAATCGGCCGTCCGGCGTCAGCACGACGTGGGCGGGGTGCCTCCCCACGGGGACCCTGGCCGCGACCTGGTCGGTGGCGGTGTCGATTACCCACACCTGTCCCGCCCCAGTCATTCCCTCATGCTCGCGCTTTGGCATGAGAGTGGAGGACTCATAGTTGATCGTCACCCAGGCCCGCCGCCCGTCCGGCGAGACCTGGACGTTGTGGGGCTCGCGCCCGACCGGGATGGTGGCGATCTTCGAGAACGACGCCGCGTCGAGAACGCTGACCGTGTCCCCCTCCTCGTCGGCCACGTAGACCTTGGCGGGCGCCGCCAGGGCGGCGCCCGCTCCCGCGACTAGAGTCACCAGCATGATGATGAGGAACCACTTCGTCCGTTCCAGACTCATCACACATCTCCTTTCGAGGCCGCCACGCTCCCGCGCCAATGCCTGGTGGCTCGGTGGCGGCCCTGCCTCGCGTGTTCTTAGGTCCTGATCAGTCGCACCTGCGTGTCGTAGAAGACGGCGCTGGCCCCGACAGGATCCGCCAGGCAGGTGTTGGGGAGCGCGGGGTCGGTGCGCATGGCGGCGTTGGCGTGGAGCCCCTTCGCCCGCCGGCCATCCCCTTTGATGGTCCGCCCGTCCATCACCACGTCCTGGCTGCCGTAGGCCCAGTGGCCGTGGCCCAGGGAGAAGCTGACCACGCCGGGGCGGATCCCCTCGATGACCTTCAGGATTCCCACCATGGGCTTCTTCTGCCCGTTCTTCAGGTCCCAAACCCCCTCGGGATTCGTCGCGGAGATGACCTTCACCCGATCCCCGTCCTTGAGCCCCAGTCGCTTCGCGTCCTGGGTGTTGATCAGGAACTCCCCCTCGGGCAGGATGTCCAGGAGCCAGTAGTTGCTGATGGTGCGACTCTTCGTGTGGAACACCACCCGATGGGTGATGAGGTGCAGGTCGTATCCTGGATCCACGACCGGCCGGTCCAGGAGGTCCCGGGGCGCCGGGGTGTAGTTGGCCACGCCGATGTAAGCTTTGCCGGTCATGGCGCTCTTCGTCGTAGCGGTCTTCTCCTGGTACAGGTTGATGAGGGTGCCGTATTTGTTCCGGAGCTGCTCCCCGTCGTAGGCCCGGGCGAACTCCTCGAACCGGCCACCCCGGTTGAGCACATAGATCACTTTGCGCCACCATTTCTCGCCGACGACCCGAGCCCAGCGGTCGGGGTCGAAGACCGTCTTCGGCAAGTGCCGCCGGGATTTCAGGAAGAGCTCCACCTCTCGGTCGTCGGCATCCGGGACGGCGTCGGAGCCATCGGCCTTCTCCCCGGCCGCTACGTTGCCCACCATCCGGAGGTAGAGATCCTCGGCGCGCAGGAAGTTCTGGCCCGGCCCGAAGCCGTCCTTGCCGAACCCGGGCAGGCCCAGCTTTTCCGCGATTCCCAGGAGCATCGCCTCCAGGGTGCAGGGCATCTCCTGGCCGAAGACACGGGCGGTCTCGGTCAGGGGCGCGATGACCGGCTGGCGGATCGGCTGGACCTTCCAGGGGATGGAGAACTGGGTCCCCGCGAACTCCCACCGCTCCAGGTAGGTGCAGTCGGGGAAGATGTAGTCGGCATACATGGAGGTCTCGCCGACGATGATGTCGTTGGCCACCACCAGGGAGATCTTGGTGGGGTCGGCCAGGATGGCGATGTTGGTGTGGCCGGCCGGGTTGGAATAGGCCGGCGTCCCCATGTAGATGAACAGCGCCTTAATGGGATACGGGTAGCCGTCCCCCGCCGACGGGATCGCCTCCTGGTAGATGTCGCTGGCCAGGGGGTACCACTGCCGCTTCGCCGGGTAGCCGGTGAAGAGCGTGCTGTCCTCGTACTTGTCGCCGTCCCGGATGATGCTGATCCCGAAGGCCGTGGTCTTGCCCGGGTGGAGCTTCCCCAGGGGGAAGGGCTGGCCGGCCTTGCCGCCGCCCGCATCGTAGGTGGCCCCACCCACCATGCCCCCCTTCCAGTCGAAGCTGCCGATGAGCAGGGGGAGGGCGAACCAGGCGGTGCAGTTGTACAGGCCATTGGTGTGCTGGGAAACGCCCCGGTGGATGTCCACGGCCGCCTTCTTGCCGTGACTCGTGAACTCACGAGCCACCTCCACGAGGTCGGCCGCCTTCAGGCCGGCGAGGTCAGCCCACTCCTCCACCGTCCTGGCCCGCGCCTGTTCCGCTAGAATCTGGAACGCGCTCTTCACCTTGATCCCGGCAACCTCGGTGCTGACCTGGAGATCCCCCTCCACGGGCGTCTTCGCATCGTAAGGGTCAAAGGGGACGAGGCGGCCATCCACGGACACGACGAAGGGATCGAACTCGTAGGTCCCCTTCCCGTCGCCGGTGGGTCGCGTCTCCTTGGGGGCGATGCCCGCCTCTGAGGCCCGGAGGAACTTCCCTGGGGTCCCGTCCTTCTCGATCTTGACCAGCCAGGCGGCGTTGCACCAGGTTGGCTCCTTGTCGGCCGCGGCCGCAGCCTTGTTGGCGTTTCGCAGATACCGCTCGTCATAGCGCCGGTTCTCGATGATCCACTGGACCAGGGCGAGGGCCACGGGCGCCTCGGTCCCCGGCCTGTTGGGAAGCCATTTCCAGGCCATGGTTCCCGCTGTCCGGGTGAGGACCGGATCAATCACCACGTACTTCAGGCGCCCGGTGGAAACTCCCTCGGCAATCCGTTGGGTACGGTTTGTCGGCCCCTGGCTCGCCTCGAACGGGTTCACGCCGACGAAGATGATGAATTCGGCCGACTGTTGGTCCGCCTGCCAGAAGAACTTCTTCCCACCGGTCCACTTTCCGTCCACATACTGCTCGCTCATGGCCTTGCCGGTGAAGTAGAGCGAGCCCTGGCAAACAGTGGTGTGGCCGTGGGCGTTTCGGGAGCCGAAGGCGTCCACGGTGAAGCGGCGGATCAGGTCGCCCCGCCCGCCCTTCAGGCGCCCCCAGAGGAAGAAGAGTTGATTGTTCTTGGGCCCCAGGTCGGGGTGGTCAGGATCAATCAGGAAATGGAGGTGCTCCTGATGCGCAGCCTTGAACGCCTCCACCGCCTGCTTCTTCTCCGTCGGCGTCTTCTTACTCTGGATGATCTTCACATGGTCGGCCAGGACCTTGGCCAGTTTTGGGTCGCGAAGGGCCCAGATATCCTTCAGCCCCTCAACCTTCCGGTTCTCCTCGCCCGGGACATGGCGGAAGAGGTACCCGCCCTCGACGATCTCGTTGACGGCCTGCTCGAAGGGGATCGTCATCCACTTGCTCTCGCCCCGTTTCCCGGCCCGCTTGAGGACCTTGACCACACGGTACGGGTCGTAGGCCATCTGGATGCTTGCCTGCCCCTTGGGGCAGAGGCGGGCGTCCACCCCCGCCGTTTCAAAGGGCGAGGTGCGGTACGGGACGTGGGGATCCAGGTTCCAGGGGCTGAAAGGGTTCCCGTCCACCTTCACCACCACGCCGTCCCGCAGCTTGGCCTTGATCCCGCACTGGGTGTTGCATTGCTGGCAGACGCTATAAAGGATGTTCTCGGGGATGGCACGATCGTACTCGCCGGTGGGGAGCTCCCGCGCCTCCGCGGCGCGGACTAGGCCTGCCAGCTCGCCCAGCTTTGTGTGGCTAGCCAGAAGGGCAGCACCTCCAAGAAGAGCGCCGCCGGTTAGCAGGTCGCGTCGCTCGATCCCGCGGTGGTTGTCCTGATCATGAAGCTGCTGTGCCATGACTCCCTCCTATGCATGGAAGCCGGCGATGAACTGCGGATCATCGGTCAGGTAGTAGACGCGGGCCTCCGTGCCTCGGTTCTCGCGGATTCGCAGAAGCTTGCTCGGGTTCTTGACCAGGAGTTCGTTCACTAGGCTCTGCGGGTCATTCTTGTCCCCGAAATAGAGCGCGCGGCCGATGCAGGTGGTGACGCAGGCGGGAACGAGGCCGGCATTCAATCGCTGGAGGCAGAAGTGGCATTTCCGTCCCCCGCCGGCCGGCGGCTCCCCGGCCTTTCCCGGCTCCCGGACCCAGTGGCGGTTATAGTCATGGCCAACGGTCCGCTCGTAGGCCTGAGGGGCCGGGCTATCCTGGGTATAAAACCTCCCATCGTCGTAGTAGAGGGCCCGGTACGGGCAGGCTTTGGAGGCTGCCTCGAAGGCAGCCCGCCCCCGGAACTTCGTGTAGTCGATGGCCACGATCCCGTCGGGCCGCTTGCTGATGGATCCCGGCGCGATGGCGTTGGCGGCAGGCAGGCAAGGGGGCTTGTCACACTGCATGCACTGCGTGGGCATCGGATACTTCTTCACGTCGGGGTAACTGCCGTACTCGATCTCCGGAACGGCCCGGTAGGTCACCCCGGGGGGCAGCACATTCTCCGCCACGCAGGCCACGACACAGGCCTGGCAGCCGACACACTTCCGGCCGTCCACGACCATGATCCAGCCGCGCTGCTCCACGGGCTTCTGGAGGGCCCGGCGGATATCCGCCTGCATCCGCAGTAGCTCATTCGCCGCCCCAGCCGTGGCCGGTAGGGGTGAAAATGCCGGGGACGCTTCCGTGCTGGTTTGGGCCGTCGCCTCCGCACCAGAAAGCAGCCCTACTCCGACGGCCGCCCCCAGCTCGAAGAGTTCCCTGCGCCCGATCGTGACGACCGGGCCACGCTCACGCTCGGTGCCCATGACATCACCTCCGAAGTTACGCGGTCACCTTAATGGCAAAGATCAGGCCGCCGGGCTCCAGGTCGTCGTTGGTCACGTGGTGCAGGACATGGCAGTGCAGGATCCAGGTCCCCTCTTCCTCGGCCACGAACTCGATGTCGTAGCGCTCGCCGGGCGCGACATTGACCGTGTCCTTGGTCAGGCGCGCCACCTCAGGGACCGGAAATCCGTCGGTGGCCACGATCTTGAACGGGAACCCGTGCAGATGCATCGGGTGGGCGAACTGCCCGGCCCCGATGAACCGGATGCGCACCCGCTGGCCCTTTTTCACCTCCAGGGTCTCCGTGGCCGGAAAGGCTTTGCCGTTGAGGGTGAAGAAGTTGGGCTCGGACATGGCGGGCATGGCCGGCCAGGTCTTACCGGTCTTCGGGTTCACCCGCCACTCCTGAAGCATCACGGTGTAATCCAGGTCCACCCGGCCCCTGTGCCTCTTCGGCTCCACGATGAGGGGGCCGGAAAGGCCGGCCGGGATCTGCCGGTCGGTCTCGACGTGGGAGTGGTAGAAGAAGGTGCCGGCGTCCTTCACCGTGAACTCGTAGGTGAAGGTCTCGCCGGGCTTGACTGGCTGCTGGGTGATGGGCGGCTCGGCCACGCCGTCCATCTTGTTGGGCACACGGACCCCGTGCCAATGGATGCTCGTCGGATCCGGCAGCTCGTTCTTCAGAATCACCCGGACCCGGTCCCCCTGCGTGACCCGGATCATGGGCCCGGGGATCTGGCCGTTATACGACCACGTGGTGGCCCAAATGTCAGGTAGGCCCTTGAACTTGGGCAGGATCAGCCACTTCACCGGCTTCGCGGTCAATTCGAACACCTTGACCCCGTTGACCTGCTTGAAGGGAAGCGGCTGGGCTCCCTTGCTCTCGGTGGCTCGCTGTACCCCCACCTCCGGGATGGGGACCTCCATCGGGTCCGGCATCTCCATGCGGGCATGGGGCTCCTCAGGGGAAGCAGCTTCGTTCTTTTCCTCCATCTGCATCCCGGGCATCGATCCCCGGCCCGGCACCTGGGCAATCGCCCAGCCGGCCGCACTGAGCATCAACGCGGTCGTCGCGATGATTCCAAAGTATGGTGTGATGCGCACTCTCATGCTCCTTACGCTGTCTATCGGTTGCGTTCTTAGGGTGGGGTCTGGTCGGTCTTCTCCAGGGTGGAGTGGGAGACGTCCGGCGCCCGGATGCCGCGGCGGGCCAGAGCCTTGCGGGCTGCGAGGAGGATATCGTCGCGGCGGACGGGCTTGCTGAGGTAATCTACACAGCCGCAGTCCATGGCCTCGATGTAGCTGGTCCATTCCCCGAAGGCGGTGATAATCAGCACCGGCACGTCCGAGTTCAAGGTCCGGATGTTCCGGAGGAGATCCAGGCCATTCATGCGCGGCATCCGCAGGTCGGTGAGGATCAGGTCGAAGGGGCGGTCCACGAGAATCCTCAGGGCCTCCTCGCCGTCGCCTGCCGTGCTCACGCGGTACCCTGCGCGCTCGAAGATCTTCGTCAGCGCCTGGCCGTGCCCGGCATTGTCATCCACGACGAGGACCGTCGTTGTCCGTTCCGGGGTCATTGCCAAACACTTCCCCTCGCGTGCCTTGAGTGACGCGGCTCCGGTTCACTCAGGTTGCTGGATCGCCGTGAGCTGCCAGGAGGAGCCGCCCGAGGGCCGAGCAAAGGTCCAGTACTCCTCGAACTTTACCGGGACGTCCTTGCTCCCTCCGACGATTCGTCCGCTGCCTTCCTCCACCGTGTAGTCCAGGAGGTTTGCCACGAAGTGGATTGTGACGAAGGCCTTCCCGGCCTCGACCCAGGCCTCCTTAATCTCGCTCCGGCGAACGGCGATGTTCTCCAGGCGATTGATCTTCCCGTCGGCCTTCAGGGTGTCAATGAGCATCTGGAACTCCTTGCGAACTTCCGGGCCTAGGAGGTCGCGTACCGTATCCAGATCGCGATTGGCCCAGGCGCCCTGAATCCGGAAAAAAATATCCATGGCCTCCTCCGGATACCGCGCGGCGTCAAAGCCCGGCACGATCATAGCGATCTCGGCCAGCCCGCGCCGGAGGTTCACGGGCCCGGGCAACTCTTCCACGGCCGTGTCCGTGTAGTCGGCGCGAGAGGAGCCACATCCGCCGCCGTGACCACTGGAGCCCATGCTGAAATGGCCGCCGTGCGCTCCGGCTAATCCCTCCTGATTCCTGCGTCGAAGATAAGCAACAACGGCGAAGGCGATCCCAGCGAAGAGGAGGATTTCCAGGACGCCGATCCCGCCTCCAAAGCCCCCACCCAGCCCCCCGAGGCCGGCACCGTACCCTAGGCTGCTGAAGAGCAAAGACCCCAAGAAGCCGCCAGCGATGCCGCCGGCCAGACCCCGGAGGAACCCACCGCCACTCCAGGGCTGGCTCGCCGGGGCGCCCGGTGCAGGCGGCTGGCTTGGCGCCTGGTACGAACGAGATTCGTTCCGCTGGCTCGGACTGCTGTAACCCCGATACGGCGTCGAGAACGACCGGGAACTTCCACCGCCGAACGAGCGACCACCGCCCGCCCGGGCCCATGCCTCCAGCTCCAAGGCCCCAAAGAAGAGGAACAGGAACATCACCACCACTGCACCCACCCGCCATCCATCACGTCGTCGCATCTGCTGTCTCCTCAATTCACGTGTGTGTTCAGTGCATCCGAAGGGAGTGCCTGCCAGGGGAGATAGCAGGAGGAGTGCCAGCCCGCCAGAATGAACGACTGGCTTGATCCCTCCTCGCAACTAGGCATCGCGACGGGGCTCGCGGCGCTCTTGGCATTGGCCTGACAAACTGAGGCGCACGGGCGAAAGGCTTGGTCTTGACAGAATGGCAAGGAAGAGCGGTTTTCACGCGAGTGGACGGGACGGGATGTCAATGAGTCCGGCGCCCGTTTTAGCGGGTGTAAGGGGTCACCACGAGGGATGCTGGGCACGGGAGAGTGACGGGGTGAGCGCGCGCTCGCCGGTCCCATCGGCCCGGACCAGGAAAAGACCCATCCGGCGGTCCCTGTGGGACTCGAAGATCACCGACGCACCGTCGGGTGACCAGGAGGGATGCTTGTCGTCCATGCTGTTCTCGGTCAGGCGCAGCAGGCGGCGACCGTTGGCCAGCATTGTCAGGACCTCGAACGTTTCCCCGGGCCCGCGGTTGGACTCGAACAGGATCCGGCTGCCGTCCGGCGACCAGTAGGGATGGCCATCCCACGCCGGGTGATCGGTGAGGCGACGGGCATTGGACCCGTCCGCGTCCATCACGTAAATCTCGCGGTCCCCATCCCGGTCCGAGGAGAAGGCGATCTGCTGCTGGTCCGGCGAGAAGGCGGGATCGCCATCATTGTAGCGACCGTCGGTCAGATACCGCATCCGGCCGCTCTCGACGTCCAGGAGGGCGATGGCAATGTTGCGCCCGCCGGGCGGGACCGTCTCCATGAGCAGCGTCCGGCCGTCGGCAGACCACGATCGTGGGTAGTCCCACACGATGTTGTCGGTCAACCGGCGGCGCCCGGTGCCGTCGGCATTCACGAGGATGATCTCCGCCTTGGCGGCGATGCCGGAGACGTAAGCGATGCGCCGTCCGTCCGGCGACCAGAGGGGGGCCCAGTCAGGCGCGTCCGCCTCGGTCAGCCGGCGAAGACCAGCCCCTGAAGGCTCCACCCAGTAGAGATCGCCGTTCCCCGTGGCCGGCGAGACCAGCACCAGCGCATCGCCCCTGGGCGACCAGCCCGCCTCATCCACGGGGAATCCGGGAACTGGGCGGCGCAACCCGGAGCCGTCCGCCTGGATCAAGGCAAGTTCTCCCCGGCCGTCGGTCTCGGAGACGAAGGCGATGGGCGGAAGACGGACCCCGTTGGCGGCAGAGGCCATGCCCTGGTTGCTCAGGGGAAAGCTTTGAATGTAGAAGATGAGAACCGCAAAGATGCCGACACCCGCCGCCGCCGGTGCGACGTGGAGTCGCGGGACCGCGGTCGCATCCACCCGCGGGAGGCGGAGCCGGCGTGCCACGGCCACCGATCCCATGAATCCCGCCCAGAGGACGAAGAGCTGGGCCAGGAAGAGGCCACGGGCGTTCACCGCGATGACAGTGGCACCCGACGAGGGCGCTCCGGTGACGAGGGCCCGAAGGCCCTCGCCCACCCCGCCCCCCTGCTGGACGAAGTGATCCAGGTTGTGAGCCAGGAACATGGCCCACACCAGGGGAATCAGGGCATAGGCGAGATCCGGTACCCACCAGACCGTCCATCGGCCGCCGCGCCCATCGGAACTCTGCGCGCCGCCCGACAGACGAGAGATCACGGCATAGGCACCCCCAGGGAACAGGACGCTGGCCCCGAGGAAGGTAACGGTGTACTGGGGCAGGCTCCGGAGCCAGCCGTCCGCGAACCCGAACATCACAAGAGTCTGGAACAGGGCGACGCCATACAGGGCCACAATCATCGCCGCCTCATCCGCGCGGCGCACCTGGCTGTGGAGCAGGGAGCTTCCCGGCCAGGTGAGGTCCAGACGGAATCCTGGCCCTCGGGGCCAGCGGGCGCAGGCCAGGCAGTAGTGGCAGTTGACGTTTCGGTCCATCCGGTATGGGTGCTCCAAGAGCGGACAGGGCTCCGCGCCCACCGCGGAAGGACGCAGCTCCTGCGAACCGGCCTTCGCGTTCTGGGAGCCCGCCCCGAGCCGCCACGGGCTCAGCATGCCGAAGAGCCCCAGCATCCCACTGATGGGGCAGATGTACCGGCAGAACGTCCGCCGCTCGAAGACGATGGCGCATGCCACGGCCACCACCGTGAAGCCGAGCAGGAACAGAGCCGTCGCTTTCGCGCTGGTGGCGATGTCCCAGTAGGTAAAGGCCCAGGTGATCGCGAGGAAGATCCCGATTTGCAGCCAGGCCTTCTGCAGCGCGCGCGGCAAGCGACGGTGGAGGCCCACCAGCCGCTGGGTCCAATCCCCCAAGGCCGCGGGCGGGCAGGCCAGGCACCAGATCCGTCCACCCAATAGCGTGAGGAGCGCCAGGGCGGGCCACCACACGCTCCAGGCGAAGCTGGACGCGAGGCCTCCACCCAGGGATGGGGAGACGGCGAGGCCCGCCACAATCAGGGCAGCGAAGAGGATGGCGGCAGGAACCTGGAGCAGGAGCGGGAAGCCACGCCACAGGAGGAGTCGCCCAACCCCCGGGAGCGCAAGGAGGTCCCCCCCTCGCTGGCCGGAAGGCTGTGTGACGGTCTTTCGTCCGCGGATGGCGTAGATCGCCAGGAAGGCGAGGGCGGCCGCCACAAAGGCCAGCGCCAGCCGGTAGCGCGCCAGCTCGTCTACGGCTGTGCCGGGCAGCGGGATGATCTGGCCCCCGTGCGTCCCGCCCGCCCAGGCGGCGGCCGGGAGCAGGAGGAGCCCGATGATGGCGGCAAACCACCCCGATGCGACAGGGCGGTCCTCGTGTTTCAGTCTCACGGGAAACTGCGGCCGAAGGCTGGCGCGCCGACAGCCCCCCAGGCGTCCTCCCGAAACGTTACTTGCAGCAGCCGGCACCGCCGGAACCGCCCAGGCTGCGCCGGGTCCGGGCCAGCGCACGTTCAAAGCGGTACTTCTCGGCGTGCCGCTCGGAGCAGAAGCGGCGGCGGCCCACCTTCACTGCATCCTCGGGCAGCGGCCCCCGGCAGAAGGCACACCGATTCGTCCCAGGCCACCAGCGCGCAATCATCGGCTACCCCCGACCCGCCGACTCCTCTTCCCCGCGTGCGATTCCTGCCAACTCAGCTATGGGGGGTGTGGATGCCGTTGCCGTGCCCACCTGAAGTTGGGCCAGCACATCCCGCAGCGCCTTGCGCTTCTCCTGGCGCAGGCGCCGGTAGTCCTTCTCGGGGATGCGCCCTGCCTCGCGGCCGGCCTCCAGCTCGGCCAGCGCCGCCACCAGCTCGACCTTGCGGATGGCGAGCTCTGCCTGGGTGAGCGGTTCGGGGGCCGAGGATCGCGCGGGCAGGCGGAACCCGGATGCGGGCTGCGACGCCTCAGGCCTGGAGGCGGCAGACGGATCGGCGCGGCGGCGACGCAGCACGGGATACGCGATTCCCGCCAAGAGGAGGATCCCCAGCGAGGCGTAGGCATAGGGCCGCCACCCGCCTCCGACGGCTGGCAAATTGTCGAGGGTGAGGGTGATGGCCGCGGGTGCCGCCAAGCTGGCGCCCGTGAAGCGCTGAAACTTCCGGTCCTGTCCCGGAACCACTCCCGCTGGTTTCAACCCCTCGGATGAGACCTGCGCCACACCCTCGGGAACGAAGACCTCGACCGCTTCTGTCGGGTAGTCCACCGGCCGAATGAACTGGAGCCGTCCGCCGGCCGGCGGCAGGGCGTACGAGAACACCACCTGCCGCTCGCCGGGTTTCACGTCCATGGTGTCCACGAATCCCTGCTCGCCCGGCACGATGCAGCACTCCATGAGGCCCTGGCCGTACTTCACCTCCCGGGCGCCTGCAGGAAGGGTGAACTGCAGCGTGGCCCGCCGTCCTCCCGCCACCTCCTTGGCGCCCACGTAGGCCCTGTCCCCGGCATTTCGGACAACGATGAGTTCTTCGGCCTGCAGGCTTCCATCCGCCAGGGAAAAGAGCACGTGGTGGACCTTCACCGAGATCCGGCTCGGGTCCGTCGTGGCGTCGTACACCGGCATCTCCAGGCTCCGGGTCGGCTCCGCGTTGTTCAAAATGATGCGCTCGCTGTTGTACTCGGCATCCTGGTAGCGGACCGTCACCGCATAGGTTTCGCCCGGTTTGCCGGAGAGGTTCTGAAACTCGAAGCGGCCGATCCGGTCCGTGGTGGTGGTGCTCTTGCCCGCCTCCTCTTCGTTCCGGTACATCGTCAGCGTGACCTCGACCCCGTCCACCCCTTTGCCCTTCGCCGTCTTGTTGATCAGCCGGCCGCTGATGCCTGCCGCATCCACCAAGGCCGGCGTCGCCAGCAGGGCCAGCAGGACCATCCCGAGGATTCGGTGTGCAGACAGCAGGCTATGCCGATTCATGAACCGCCCCCTCTTGTCTTGGCCGGCGGGACCGCCAGGCGGCGACCTCGGTATCGATCAGGGCCTCCAGATCGCCCGGCGCGGCTGCGCCCTGGTCCATGGCCTTCAGGACCTCCGCCGCCTCCAGCCGGTAGACGGTGCGCAGTTCCTCGTAATCCTCCGGCGACAGCTTCCGGGTCCGGTAGTCGAACTCCAGCTCCTTCAGCGCCGAGAGGGCCGCCTCCTTGCGGGCCGCCAACTCCGAGGGACCGGTCGGCACCACCTCCAGCGCATCGGCGTGCCGCCCCCAGAGGAAGGGTGCCATCAGGAGGGTCACCACCGCGCTACCGATGAGTACCAGGAAGATGAAGATCAGCATGCCGGGCCTCACTCAGTCAAAAGACTTCAGTTCCTCGTCCACACGATCCAGGTACTTCCCTTCCACCAGCGCGGGCGGTGTCGCAAGGCGCACCCGCTGCGTGGCCCGGCGCCGCGCCACCCACTCCCCCACGGCCAGCAAGATCATCACCCCGCCGACGAGGATGACGGCGAAGGGGGTCACCCACGCGGTCAGGTTGAATCCCGACTTGGTGGGGGCCGCCAGGAGTTTCTCGCCGTAGCTCCTGACCAGCAGGTTCATGATCCGCTCTTTGTCCCAGCCCTCGGCGATCTTGGCGGCGATAGCCCCTCGGAGCTGCTCGCCGCACTGCATGTCGCAGTCGCTCAGCATCTTGTTGCAGCCGCAGTTACACACGAATTCCTTGGCCACATCTGAGACCACCAAGGCCAGGGCGGCCGGCGCCAACAGCCAGGAGACCGCCACCCACCCGATAATCAACCCCATTTGCCTTACGGCTCTCCGCAGGGCGGGTCTTGCTGTTCTTGTCCCGCCCAGGGCGGGATTGGCGGTAGGGTATTTCGGATCAGGCCAGGGCATGGCGACCCTCCACGGCATACTGCGCCACGGCCCGCTCACGCTTATCCGGCCACATGACGACGACCACCCCGACCGCCATGAGGTATGAACCGATCCACATCCACATCATCAGGGGATTGACCAGCGCCTTGAGCGCCGCACCCTCCTTGGTGTAGTTGACCAGGATGAGGTACAGGTCCTCCCGGAGGCTGCTCAGGACCCCGACCATCGTGTGGGGTTGCTCCGATCCGGGGTGAAACCGTTTCTGGGGCAGGAGCGTTCCCAGCGGCTTGCCCGCATTGGAGACGTGTATCTCGGCCGCCAGGACGGCGGAATCGCGGCGCGGGATCTCGCGGAAATCCTCGAAGTGGACCTGGTAGCGGCCGATGGCCATGCTGTCCCCTCGCTTCAGGAAGACTTCCTTCTCCTCCTTGAAAATGCCGCCGACCATGGCCAGGATCATGAACAGGGCGCCCAGGTGGATGACGTATCCCCCGTACCGCCGCTTGTTGCGCCAGGTCAGGGTGAAGAAGGCCCGCAAGAGGCCCTCACCCGTCATCAGCCGCCGAGCCCGCGTTCCCCGGGCGAACTCCACCAGGATGGTGGCCGTCACGAAAATCAGCAGGACCAGGGTCAGCCATGCCACCGGATCGCGGATGCCCCCGAGGAACAGGGCGGCGCCACCTGCCAGGCCGGCGGCCGCCGGCAGCACGAAGTTCCGCTGGAGGTTCTTCCACGAGGCGCGCCGCCAGGCGATGAGGGGGCAGACCCCGGTGAGGAGGAGCAGGCCCAGGCCCAGCGGGATGGTGACCTGGTTGTAGAAGGGGGGACCCACCGTCACCTTCACGCCCCGCACCGCCTCGGCGATGAGCGGAAAGAGCGTGCCCCAGAGGGTGGTGAAGGCAATCCCCACCAGCATCAGGTTGTTGAAGAGGAAGCTGGATTCCCGGGAGAGGAACGAGTCGAGCTCGTTCTGGCTCTGGAGGGCCGGCAGGCGGTGAAACAGCAGGCCAAAGGAGACGAGCAGCGTCAGGGCCAGGAACCCCAGGAAGAAGTAGCCCAGACTTCCCTGGGAGAAGGTGTGCACGGAGGAGAGGATCCCGCTGCGAGTCAGGAACGTCCCGAAGATGGACAGGGCAAAGGTCGCAATGATCAGGGACATGTTCCAGACCTTCAGCATGCCCTTTCGTTCCTGGATCATGACCGAGTGCAGATACGCCGTCCCGGTGAGCCACGGCATGAAAGAGGCGTTCTCGACGGGATCCCACGCCCAATAGCCTCCCCAGCCCAGAATGTTATAGGCCCACCAGGCGCCGAACATGTTTCCCAGGCCCAGGAAAAACCAGGCGAAGATCGTCCACCGCCGCGTGCTCAGAATCCAGGCGTTGCCCAGGCGGCCCGTGATGAGGGCGGCGATGGCAAAGGCGAAGGGAATCGTGAATCCCACGTAGCCAATATAGGTGGTGGGCGGGTGGAAGAACATCCCGGGATTCTGGAGCAGGGGATTCAGCCCCTTGCCGTCGGGCGGGGGCACCGGCAGGCGCGTAAACGGGTTGGCGAGGAGCAGCATGACCCCGACGAAGAAGAAGGCGACCACACCCATCACACCCACGACGTGGGGCATGAGGTCGCGATGGCGGTGGCGGTTCTGGACAACAACGATGGCGGCGAAGAGTCCCAGCATCCAGGCCCAGAAGAGCAGCGACCCTTCGTTGCCGCCGTACAGCGCCGAGACGGTGTAGGCCATCGACTGGGTGCGGTTACTGTAGTTGGCGACATAGGCCAGCGAGAAGTCGTGGGTCACCAGGGCATAGATCAGGGCGGCCGTGGAAATAGTGAGCAGCCCGAGGAGGGCGTGGAGGGCATTCTCGCCGGAGCGGATCCACTCGCCCCGCCGGACCCGCCATCCGATCCAGGCGGCGGCAGGGGCATACGCTGCGACGATAAGTGCGAGGAACAGGGAAAATTCACCGATGGCACTCATCATGGAAGAGGCCCCAGATCGGTCAGGTGAACCGCAATAACGCAACCGCAAATGAACGCGAATACACGCAGATTATCCCTTGTAGGGTGACCCAGAGCGTTTGAGTGTTCGGCCCTTCGAGAACAACCGAACGACCGAACCGCCGAACAGCCGAACGTCCCTCATGGGAGTATCTTGGCAGCGTCGGCCAGCGCCTGCTGGGCGATGATGGGATCGGCCGCCACCCACACCACCGTGGCTCCCCGGCGGAAGTAGTAGTGGACCTGTCCCAGGCCCAGCGTCGAGTAGACCGTCATGCCAAAGCGGGTGGATTCTCGCAGGTGGGTGAAGGGACCGTCGCTGCCTTGGATCCGGGCGGTCATCTGTTCCACCTGCTGCCGCGCCACCCTCTCCTCCCGTGCCTGCGACACGTAAAGCATTGCCGTGGGCGGTTGGGTCCCGTAATGAGCCACGTACCCGTCCTTCATGGGGATGCTCTTCCCGTGGAGCCGCTCGATCTCCCCCCGAGCTTCGACCCCCTGCCGGGAATGGGCGAGTGGAAGACCGGCCAGCTCCCGAGGCACCTCCAGGGCACCCGCGGACACAGGCAACGCCGCGAGGAGAACCAGCGCCAACACCATTTGCGGTATCCCGCGACGCATCTTCTCCCCCCTGTGGTTCCGCTCGTGCCCTGGCAATTGAAAACGGACAACTGACAACGGGAAACCGGACAATGGTCGGTTGGCAGTTGTCCGTTGTCGGTTTTGCATCGACTAGAATGCCGGCACCGGGATCGTCCCCCAGGTATGCCGCCGGGGGGTCTCCATGGTCAGGGTCACCAGCCTCGTCTGCACGTCCAGGTCGGCGAAGAAGAGCGGGTACCTCTGGACCGAGATATCCAGGACCTCTTCCCGCCGGACGCTCTTCCCCGTGGGCCGCAGCGCCTCGGTGAAGATGACCCGCTGCGCCGTGGCGCTCGCCCCGTCCCGCAACTGGCGCAGTGGCTTCAGGGCGTACATCTCCCCCAGGTGCTTGAGAACCTCGATGAACCCGCCCTGCTCCCCCTCGCCGTGATGCGCCTTGTGCTCATCCAGATCCGCAATCAGGTGTTGCATCATGTATTCTTGGGGCAAGACGTACGCCACCAGCGTGTGTCCGGGCCGGGTGTGGTACTTGTCGAGGAGCGCCTGGACCCTTGGGTCCTGGGTGACTTGGGCCATGGTGCGGCTGAGGGGCCCGGAATCAGTGGGGGACATGGCCACGGCCACCAGCCCATCGCGCCAGATGAGCGGGACCTGGGCCTGGCTGTAGGAACGGAGGCCGAAGGCCAGAGTGATCGCCCCGAGCAGGCTGAAGGCATACAGCCCGAGGAGGTGCCGTCCCCGCCCATCCGTCGTCCCGAAGAGCATGCGGAGCAATCGGCCTCCAGGATTCCCGGGAAGAAACATGGGGGTGCGATCGAGGTAGGCACCGTAGCCTTCCCCGAATTTCCGCAGCATCCGGCCCTCTTCGTTTCGCGCCAAGAGGTAATAGACGAAGAGCATGCTGATGTAGGTGACCAGGATGAAGAAGCGGGGCCAGTACAGCAAAAGACCCAGGCCGGCGATGCTCAGCCCGAGGTATTGAGGGTGGCGAACCTTCCGGTAGAGACCGCCGGAAACGATCCCCTTCCGGAACAGCTTCGCCCCATACACCTGCCCGGCGCAGACGAAGAAGATGCCGAGGCCGAGGGTGAGGAGGATGGGGGCCGCATAGGCCAGCGCCACGAGGAGGGGGTCCCCACTGTAGGTGATATGGGGCAGGAAGAAGGCCGTGAGCCAGGCAGTCCAGGAGCCCCGCTCCAGCCAGGTCAGGACCGGCGCGTACACCGAGTAGAAGTAGATGGTGAACGGGGTGACCATGACGATCACCTCGAAGGCGACCAGCAGGTAGAAAACCGTGGCGGCCCCCCACGCCACCTTCCCACCCCCCAACTCGGACTGGACGCCGGTGGCCGGCCGTTCCGGCTCCAGCACATCGCTCAGGGTGTCGAGTGGGCTCGTGGACATTCCCGCCTCCTCCCGTCATCCCTCGATCCCGACAATGGTCTTCACCCGCGCCCAGGGGGCTCGCACGTCATTGCTGTGGATGTACGCGCCCTGGCCCACCGGCGCCTCCCGTCCACGATCGCTCAAGCGTTGCTGATACCCTTCGGGCACGGGAGGTCTCCTCCGTTTTCCGACTCAAAGCCCGTCACTCTCGGCTGGATGTCCCGGTAGCAGGCCGTGCAGATGGAATGACCATCATTGGTCAGCACCCACGAAAAGGCACCGCCGCCGCCGCAGAGGGCGCAGCGACGGTAACGCCTGGACAGGTCCAGCGGGTGGTGGAATCTCCCCACAGACTCCTCGAACCTCATCCCATCCCCCTCGGGCGCGGGCGCACCTCTCTCTCATGCAATGGTCAGGGTGTGAGATGCGCAGGTTCTGACCTGGTCAGCTACACCTTGGACACCAGGATCTTCCCATCGCCTGTTATCTGGACCTTGTAGGGATCCAGCGGGCGGGGCGGCGGGCCGCTGACGTTCTTGCCGTTCAGGTCGTAGATCCCGTTGTGGCAGGCGCACCAGATGTCCTGCTTCTCCTCACGGTACTGGACGGTGCAGGCCAGGTGGGTGCAGATGGCGGTGAAGGCGCGCAGCTCCCCGGCCGGCGTCTTGACCAGGATGCCGGGCCGGCTGCCGAACTTGAAGATACGACCCGAGTTGGCCTTGATCTCCCCCGCCTTCCACGGCACCTCCACGCTGGCCGTGCGAGGCTCCCCCGCCTTCGGCGGCACCAGGAACCGGAGCACGGGATAGGCGAAGCTCAGGAGCATGGCGCCGAAGCTGGTCGTCAGCATCACCTGCACGAACTTTCTTCGGGAGGCCAAGTCCTCAAGATACTCCGTCTTGGTCATCGACCATTCCTCCTCCCCCAGCGGACGCACATGGCTTACGGCGTATGGCTCCTGGTCCGGAACTTCCCGGGGCCATCTGCCAGAAACCATACGCCATAGGCGAGCGTGGGAATCTATCCTTCCAGGGCCTTCTTTTCCCGGGCTGGCAACGAAGCCTCGACCTTCGGAGCCGGCCGCTGGCTTGTGTCCGCTCCGTGGTCGTGCCCCCCGTGGCCGCCATGCCCGCCCCGCATCATGAAGAGATGCATCAGCGGACAGGCCAGGATCAGCAGGAAGGTGAAGAGACTCCCGATGCTGATTCCCAGGGATGGCAGGAAGAGCAGCGCCCCCAATCCCACCAGGCAGAGTGTCGTCAACCAGCCTCGACTCAGCTTCATCGGTCCCTCCCCTCAATGGTGGAACGGCAAATGAACGCGGCGGTTAAGTAGCCTTACTCTGTCGTGCTCCAGCGGAAGATGCGCTCATTCACCCCCGCCACGTCCCTGACGACCAGCTCGATGGTCTTGGCCTCGGCACTCACCCTTCCGAACCGCAGCACGGCCTGGCGGTGATGGCCGCCCCCGCTCGCCTGCTCCACGGCCACTACAGGATACGTCGTGCCCGTGTCATCCCGAAGCGTGGCGATGGCGTCGAGCTTGTATGCATCCAGGTTCACCGAGTGGGTGTCCAGAACCAGCTTGATCGCCGTTGCCTCCCCCTGATCCCTCAGCAACGTCGCTGCCACCGTGACGCCCCCACCGGCCACCTGCTGGCTCAACTTCGCCCCCACGGCGGAGGCAGCCAACACCTCTCCGGACCAACTCGTCACGGCAGCCGCTGCGATGATACCCAAGACGGTCAACCCGATAATCCGTCGCATGGAATCGCTCCTCCCTTTAGATAGACGCAGTGGTCCCCTCGGCGTCGCTCGGGGAAAGGCCAGGCGGTCAGTGGCAACTGCCGCCAGACTTTGGTCCTCCTTCGGGTGCCTTCTCACTTCCCGGGCTTCCGCCGGCTACCGTCTCGCCCGGTTGCGTGGATTTCTCTCGGCTTCGACCGCCACAACAGCCCATGCCGAACCAGTGCATGGCGACAAACACGCCGATCAGGGCGATCCAGAGTCCGTAGCTCTGCACGAACTCGATCATCGCCGCCCTCCTCCCCCTTCAGCCCGCTCCAGTTCGCACTTCCTCGTCAAGCCGGGGGTACCTTTCCACACAACATCCGCAACCGGCGTGCCATGCAGGGGGTGTTCAGGGCCTGGATGCCGGGCTTTTGGAATCAATGAGTTCCGACAATGGCCGAGTTGCGGAAGGCGACCCGACGACTCGCGCATTGACATCCGGTCATTCCGGGCCGACTCGTGGTCCTGGAGTTCAGACTTTTTGTCAAGTCATAGGAATCCGAGCAGCTCCCCGTCTGGATCACCGCCAGCAGAGGGCGAAGGTGCGCCGGGCCCCATAATCTCCAGAGCCGAATCCGGAGCGAAGGGGTCGTGGGCTCTTTCCGGGGGCTCTCACCCTTCCAAAGTGAATATGGGGAGATCTTGGCGCGCTTGTCCCGCCTCTGGCGGGATTGGCGGTTCGTAGGGAATCTCTGGGCTCACCGGACGGAGATGGCCTGGTAGTCCCGACTCCTACCTTCCGTGCTGGCGATCCCCCGCGCGGCGTCGCCGACCTTGACGAGGATTGTTTCCCAGCCCAGGGCCCCGATGTGCTTGTAGGTGATCCGCCCCTCTTTGTCTATGAAGAAGGTCTCGGGGATCCCGTACACGCCGTAATCAATGGCGATCCGATTCTTGGGGTCCCGGCCGTTCATATAGGTGATGCCGAATTCCTGGATGAAGCGGCGGGCGGCCTCCTCGGTGTCCTGAATGTCCACCCCGAGGAAAACCACCCCCTGATCCTTATAGCGCTGCCACGACTGCTCCAACAGGCGCGCCTCGGCGCGACACGGGGGGCACCAGGAGGCCCAGAAGTTCAGGAAGACCACCTTCCCCCGAAAGTCCGAGAGGCGAATGGTCCGCCCGTCAAAGAGCGTCAGGGAGAAGTCTGGGGCCGGTTTTCCCGTGAGGATCGAGGGGATGGCGCGCGGGTCCGTGGTGAACCCGTAGGCCAGGAGGATCACCACGCCGCCGATCGTCGCGAGGATCAACACCGCCTTCCACCAGCGCACGGGAAAGAACCTCCTGCAAACCCATAAAGGACGTCAGTCCCCGGGCCTAGTTCAGCCCGGGGACTGCGCTCTGGCTATTTTCCTACTGCTTCGGCGCTTCCGGCGTCGTGGTGGTGCCCATCATCTGGTGGCACGCGTCCGTCATCTGCTTGGCCTGATCCACGGTGATGCCGTGCTGCTTGGCGAATTGCTCCAGTTGCTCTGGGGAGAGCGGCTGGCCCATCATCCCACCCTGTGGGGCGCCGGTCGACTGCGCCATGGTGTAGCCGGCCGCCCCCAGGACGAGGACGAGGGCCGCTGCCATGATCCATACCTTCTTCATCGGGTTTCACCCCCTCTCAGTCTGATTCGTGACTTCTGCGAGCGATAAAGGCAAGGCCAGTGCCAATTCGGGCTCCTTAAGGCCGTGCACCCTCGCCTGGGTCTAACCTATTGATTTCCAGGACAAAACCAGTGGTGGGAATTTTCCGCTAAACGGGGGGAAGCGGCCTTCTCGACTTTCTTGTTGGAAAAGCGAGACTTCGCCCGCAGTTCGCCTGACTTTTTGTCAAAGAGTCTCTTCTCCTTTCACCCGGCGGTAGATCGTCCGCGTCGCAATGCCCAGGAGCTTGGCGGCGAGGGTCTTGTCCCCCTTGGTGTAACGCAGGGTCTCCTCGATCAGGCGGTCCTCGACCTCTTCCAGGGGCGTCCCGATCGAGATCACCAGGTGGCGGGCAGCCTGGTCGCTGCCCACCACGGTTTCGGGCAGATCCGCGGGCGAGATCATGGAGGAGCGGGTCAAGACCACGGCGCGCTCGATCACGTTCTCCAGCTCACGCACGTTGCCCGGCCAGGCGTACGTCTGAAGGACATCCATAGCCTCGTCCGTGAAACCGGTAATGGGCTTGGCGTTCTTCGCGGCGAATTGTCGAAGGAAGTGCTGCGCCAAGAGGGGAATGTCCTCCCGCCGATCCCGGAGCGGCGGAAGCTGGATCGTGATGACATTCAGCCGGTAGAAAAGATCCTCGCGGAAGCGCTTTTCCCGCACCAGCGCGGCGAGATCTGCGTTGGTCGCCGCCACCAGCCTGACGTCCGCCTTGAGCGTGCGCGTTCCACCCAGCCGCTCAAACTCCCCCTCCTGGAGGACGCGGAGGAGTTTCGCCTGCGTGGCCGGGCTGAGATCACCGATCTCATCCATGAAGAGGGTGCCGCCATCCGCCAGCTCGAAGCGCCCCTCCTTGCGGGCGACGGCGCCGGTGAAGGCCCCCCGCTCGTAGCCGAAGAGCTCGGATTCCAGCAGCGTCTCGGGGAGTGCAGCACAGTTGACCTTGATGAAGGGCCGGTCCCGCCGGGCACTGCCGTGATGAATCGCGTTGGCGATCAGCTCTTTGCCGGTGCCGCTCTCCCCCTGGATCAGGACCGTGGCAGTGCTGGCGGCGACCTGGTTCACCAGCTCCAGGGTGCGCAGCATGGCGGGGCTTCCCCCGATGATCTGCCCGGCTCCCTGCAACTCATCCAGGCGCGCCTGCAAGGCCCGGTTCTGCAGGACCAGGGCTTGCTTCTCGGCCGCCTTCTGGATGGTCTTCTCGAGCTGGGCCCTCTTGAACGGCTTTGTGATGAAATCGTAGGCGCCCTCCTTCATCGCCTCGACCGCTTCCTCGACGCTTCCATGTCCGGTGATGACGATCACCTCGATATCGGGAGCGATGGCCTTGGCTGCCCTGAGCAGCTCCTGGCCCGAGAGCTTCGGCATCTTCAGGTCCGCCAGCAGGATGTGAACAGCTCCCTCGCGCAGGCGGTCCAGTCCCGCCTGGCCGTCCTCGGCAAGCACCACATCATAGCCGGCCTTTTCGAGAGTGCGGGACAGGGCCTGCCGAACGGCCTGATCATCGTCCACCACCAGGACCCGGATTCGGGCCTCCCCTTCAGTCATGGGATCCCCTTTTCCGCACGCGTCGGCAGGCTGAGGCGGAATGTCGTGCCGATTCCCGGGCCGCTCTCGCATCCGAGGCTCCCGCCGTGATCCACCGCGATCTGGCGGGCGATCGCCAGACCCAGCCCCGTCCCGCCGTCCTTGGTCGTGAAGAACGGGTCGAAGATCTTGTCCCGAATGTCCTCCGGAACTCCCGCTCCCGTATCGGTCACGGCGATCTCGATCTCGGAGGCATGGACCCGCGCCTGGATGGTGATGCGGCCCCCCTCGGGCATCGCCTCCGCGGCGTTCCGGACGAGGTTCAAGCAGGCCTGGCGGATCTGGCCCGGGTCCAGGGAGAGAGAGGGGAGCCCGTCCGGAACGTGCAGGCTCAGATGGAGGCCGCGTCGCTGGAGCTCCCCGCGGACGAACTCCCCCAGCTCCTCCAGCAGGGGCCCCAGCGCCGTAGGCTCCAACTTGGGCTTGGGCAGGCGTGCGAAGCGAAGGTACTCTTCGGTCACCGCCCCCAGCGCATCCACCTGGGACCGGATCGCGGCGAGGAGGGCGGCCGCCTCGACCCGCCGCGCCTCGGGCAGCGAGCGAACTTCGTCCTCGAGCAGCTCGGCGTTCAGGCTGATGGAACCCAGGGGGTTCCGCACCTCATGGGAGACCTTGGCGGCCATCTGCCCGATGGTGGCCAGCCGCTCCGATTGGACCAGCCGCTCCTGCGCCGCCTGCAGCTCCCGGTAGGCTCGCTCCAGCCGAGCCTGCCTGTCCTCGAGGGCGCGGTTCAGATCCTCGACCCGGGCGCGAGCCAGCCGCTCGCGCTGGCTGATGTAACCGAGCGAGCCAGCCAGCAAGAAGAACGTTGCGGCCCGCGCGATCAGATGGTGCCAGTCTCCCCCCGACTCCCCCAGGAGGGAAAAGACCCCGTACAGGAGGCCGGCCGCACCGGCCGTGCCCAGGGCGATGCCCGGGCTGAAATAGACAGCCGTCAGTCCCACCAGCAGGTAGTACAGGAGGTAGAAGTGGCTCTCCAGCCCCCCGCTGAACCACACGAAGAGGGACACAAAGATCAGGTCGAGTCCCACGGTGCCCAGGAGTATCTGGCGGAGCCCCTCCGGCCAGGTGCGGATGGCCAGGAACAGGACCAGCTTGTAGGCGACGAAGGTCCAGGCCAGGGGGGCAAGGTGCGGCTGGTGCTCTGGCCGCACGGGGGCCAGGAAGAGGGCGACCATGCCCCCCAGCATGGCCAGCGCGCGGAGGATCGCGAAGGCCCACTCGGGGGTCGTCAACAGCGTGATGCTGCGTGGACTATGTCTCACCGCCGGCTGTTGGAATTGCACGCTCGCCTGCCTGCGCCCACCTGCCTGTTCGACCATGCGCAACAATTCGAAGGGGGTACGCCCTGGATGAGGATCTTCGCCGGGATCGCTCAGGCAGAGAGTTCGGGAGGATGATCGATACCAGGTGCCACAGACCCGCGGGGATACCCTTGGGGAACGGGGAGCACGGGTTCCTTCGATGGATGGAGAGACGCAGACCGCTCCAACGGCACAGGCCCCGCAATCGAGGAATGGAGAATACCGCAGAACGTGCCGTCTTCCGGCGAGGAAGAGGTGTGCGAGTGTGAGTCCGCCGACACCTCGTAGGGGCAGACCATGACCAGCCCGGCAAAAACAAGGACGAGGAATTTTATCGCCATGGACCTCATGGGATCATTCGGATCAACCCGTCGCGGAAGAAAAGTCTTCGCGCCTCGGGCCAGGCTGCCCAACACAGCCAAGTCTTGGCCGTGTCCACCCGCGCTATGTCGGTGAAGGGCACGGACTGGATGGTAGTCGGGCCCCGCGGCAAAGTCAAGTTACCCGCCCATGGCGCCCACCTCGGGCTGTCTGGGCTTTAAATACTTCCATTGTTCGTCCCAAGGGGCCTTTGGCCTTGACGCCTCGCGACCCTCGCGCTAGCGTCGGGCCGCCAGCCGTGGTGCTTACGGAAGATCAATGCTCCGGCCGCAGGGTGAAAGCGAATTCGCGCACGGCAGAACCCTCGGGGGATCACGTGGTGGGAAACAGGTCTGGAGACCTGGGGGATGCGGCGACCAAGAGGGCTGTCCTGCTCATCGCCATCCTGACCTCGTTTCTCACGCCCTTCATGGCCTCGTCCATCAACATCGCCCTCCCGGCCATCGAGCGGGAGTTCCGCGTCGATGCCGTCCTGCTGGCCTGGGTCGCGACGTCGTTCCTCCTGCCCGCGGCCGTTTTTCTTCTGCCCTTCGGCCGCCTCGCGGACATCCACGGGAGAAAGAAGATCTTCGGATGGGGCATCGCTGGCTACACAGCCGCCTCGATTCTCTGCGGCCTCTCCCCCTCCATCGGATCCCTGATCGCCTTCCGCGTGTTACAGGGAGCCGCCGGCGCGATGATCTTCGCCACGGGGGTCGCCATGCTGACCTCGGTGTTCCCCGTGGGGGAACGGGGCCAGGTCCTGGGACTGAACGTCGCGGCGGTCTATCTCGGGCTCTCCCTGGGGCCGCCCCTCGGCGGGCTGCTGACGCAATTTCTCGGGTGGCGGAGCGTCTTCCTCGTCAACGTTCCCCTGGGGCTGAGCATTATCGCTCTTATCCTGCGGCGCCTGAAGGGAGACTGGGCGGAGGCACGGGGAGAGAAGTTCGACCTCGCGGGGACACTGCTCTACAGCCTGTCCCTGACCATGATTATGCACGGGGTTCCCCAGGTCACGACCCGAACGGGGTTTTGGCTCCTCGTCCTTGGTGTGATGGGCCTCACCGCCTTCCTCCGCTGGGAGCAGCGGGTCGAGCATCCCGTATTGGATGTCAACCTCCTCAAGGGGAACGCCGTCTTCACCTTCTCGAACCTGGCAGCTCTGATCAACTACAGCGCCACCTTCGCCGTGACCTTCCTGCTGAGCCTGTATCTGCAGTACACCAAGGGTCTGGGTCCCCGGGACGCAGGCCTCATCCTGGTCTCCCAGCCCCTGGTCATGGCCGTGTTCTCCCCGGTCGCCGGGCGGCTCTCGGACCGGATCGAACCACGCACGGTCGCCTCCCTGGGGATGGCCTTCACCGTGCTAGGCCTGGTCCTTCTCGCATTCCTGGGCGAGGGGACGACGCTACCCCTCATCGTCGCCATCCTCGCCATCCTCGGGTTCGGCTTCGCCCTCTTTTCCTCCCCCAATACCAATGCCGTCATGAGCTCTGTGGACAGACGATTCTACGGGGTGGCCTCGGCCACGCTGGCGACCATGCGGCTGAGCGGGCAGATGCTCAGCATGGCCATCGCCACGCTCATCTTCGCCCTCTACGTCGGCCGGGTGCGGATAGCTGTGGCGAATCCTGCCTCCTTCCTCCAGAGCCTCAAGGTGGCCTTCGCGGTCTTCGCCATCCTCTGCTTCTGTGGGATCTTTGCCTCCCTCGCCCGCGGCCGCCTGAAATAACCCCCCTCGCCGGATGGGCCCCGCCGCCCATTTGGCAGGCTGTTTCTGCACCGACGTCGCCCTCGACTGACCCGGGAGCCCCCGGCATTCCCTCCACCCTTTCTGACTCCTTGACCAATGGATCAGTTGACCAATCGACAGTCATCAAGCGAGGTCGGCGAAGAAAGAGGCGAGGTTGTCCACGCGGTCCAGGTGGAGGCAGGCGTCAACGGTCCGCCGGCGCTGTTCCACGTCCAGGGCCGGCGTCGCCAGGATGTTGAATTTGGCCTCCAGCTCCTCCCGGGTCATGGGATTCTTTGGATCGCCTCTTGGAAAATCGATCCGGGCCGCGTGGGTTTGCCCAGCCTTCGTCGTGATCTCGGCGACAGCGGGCCATCGTTCCGGATAGACCTTGCCCAAATCCGAATCCCTCACGAGGGAGGTCCGCCGCATGACCTCCTTGATTTTCGGGTCCTCCAAGCGGTCGGCGGTGAATGCGGAGAGGCCCACCTGCTCATACACCAGGGCAGTGGCGACGCAGAAGGGGATGTTGAACTTCGCGGCGTAGGGGTCCTGGGGGGCGACCTTCTCCAACAGGTCGAGGGCCGCCGGGTAAAGGGCGATGCGCACCGAATTCACGTCCGTCGGCCGCAGCGAGTGCTTCCGCCGGATCTCCAGCACGGCATCGATGGCGGCGTGGATGTGGTAGCAGGCCGCATGGGTCTTGAACGACGTGGACAGGATGCGCGGCGGTTCGGTCCGCAGCCCTTTGATCAGGCGGTCCAGGTCACCTTCCTTGGCCATGGCCTGGGCGAACCCCTTCTCGCCCTCGAAGATCCGACTCGCCGCGGTGAATCCCTGCTCGGCCAACAGGGCGGACATCAGCCCATCCGCCGCCGCCTTGGCCGGATGCAACTGCTTAGACATCGCCCCGTCCACCAGGAACTCCCAGAGGCCGGCGGCCTGCGTTCCAGCCGTGCCCAGGGCCACAGCCAACTCCGGTTTTGACAGCCCCAGGATCTTCCCCGCCGCGGCGGCTGCGCCAAAGATCCCGCAGGTTCCCGTCGTGTGCCAGAACTGGTAGTGAGACGGCCCCATGGCCTCGCCCGCCCGAATCGCCACCTCGTATCCCACCACAATGGCCGTGAGGAGCTCCCGGCCGGATGCGCCTTCCCGTTCCGCCATGGCCAGGGCGGCCGGGATCACCGCGGCCGCCGGGTGCAGGATGGATCCCTTGTGCAGGTCGTCCATCTCCACGACGTGGGACGCCGCACTGTTCACCAGGGCCGCCATGAAGGCAGAGGATTGGGATCCATCCGGAATCACCGTCGCTTCAGGGTTCCCACCCAGGGATTTTGCCACCAGCAGGATGGCGACGGCTGGCCTGGCTCCCTTTCCCGCATACACCGACCCCAGCCAGTCGAGAAAGCACAGCTTGGCCATGTCCAGGGCGTCCGCCGAAAGCGTATCGTAATCGGCATCGTAGATGACGGCCGCAATCTGCTCAGAGATCGTTGCCATACCTCCCCTCCCCGAATCCACGCGCCTTCTCTTCACGTGCCCACCTGCCGCTCCCCTGGGGAGAGGCCGTCGTCAGGATCTCGCCCGCATACAGCTTGCGGATGGCGACGGCGTCCATGGGACACCGCTGCAGGCACAGGTCACAGAGGATACATTCGTCCTCATTTTCCCCGACTACCCCAGCCAGTCCGTTCCGTCCCTCGAAGATGCTCACCGGGCACACCGCTATGCAGGCCGTACACGGTTGTCCCGCCCGGCAGCGTCCCTCATCCACCCGAACGGCAATGAACAGGCTCATCGGGTTTGTCATTTGGTCGATTCGTCGAATCGTCGAATGGTCCGAACGTCCGACGGCTCCGGCACCAGTCGACCCCTCGACCAATTGACGATTCGACTCACACAAGGCAGCGTTTGACCAGTTCCGCGATCTCGGAGAAGTCCTCGGCCACCAGGACCCCCGCCTTCCGCAGCACCGCGACCTTTTCCCCGGGACTTCCGCACCCACCTTCGACGATGGCCGCAGCGTGGCCAAACCGGACCCCTGGCATCTCGTCCGCGAATCGGCCCGCAATGAAGGCAACGATCGGACGCCGAGGGGATCGCGCCGCCACATACTCTGCCAAGGCTTCTTCCTGGCCGCCGCCCGGCTCGCCAAAGATCACCATGGCTCGGGTTTCGGTATCGCTTTGGAGGAGGGGCATCAGATCCGTGTAGGTCGAGCCAACGATCGCATCCCCACCGATGCTCACGCACGTGGACTGGCCGATGCCGTGGAGGGTGAGCAGGTTCGCCAGCTCCGTGGTCATGCCCCCGCTGCGCGACAGGATGCCGACCGGTCCCCGCGTGTACGCCTTGCGGACATCAGCCGCCCGGCCGCCCACCATACCGACGCGGGTCCGATCCGGGCGGATGACGCCCAGGGAGTTCGGACCGATGACCCGCGCCTGCAGTTCCCCCGCGCGACTCAGCACCTGGGCGACATCCCGGCGCGGAATCCGCTCGGTCAGGATCACCACCCGCCGGATACCGTTCTCCAGGGCCTCCAACGCGGCGTCCTTGGCAAAGGGTGCCGGGACCGACACCACCGCGGCATCGGCCGGATGCGCGCTGACCGCCGCCCGAACCGTGTCGTACACCGGCACCCCGTACACCTCTGCCCCGCCCTTTCCCGGCGTGACACCGGCGACGACCTTGGCCCCGTATTCCAGGCTGTCCTTCGTCGCGGCGCTGGCCTCGCGCCCCGTGATGGTCTGGATCAAGATCCGCGTCGTCTCGTCCGCCCGTATCGCCATGACACCCCGAGGCCCGTGACCCCCTCAGCCTTTCCTCTCCCCCGCCTCCACCACACCCTTGATGACCCCTCGGGCCACGAGATCCACCCGCGTGTTGCTCACGACATTCATGATGACCGCAACCCGCTCGACGCCCGGCCGGCTCAGGATGAGCTTCGTCAACTCGGCAACCTTGCGGACGCTGGGGTTCCCCCCGATCTCGCAATAGTTCGGCGGGCGGCCGGCATGGCGCCTGATGGCGTCGAAGGCAGTCAGGCTTGCCCCGCCACCCCCCATCGGCAATCCCAGGTCTCCGTCAAACTCGATGACCCGGCCGGCCACGCCCCGATGGTCAATGGCGTCCACGGCGGCGGCACGCCGCTGGAAGTCGGTCGGGCCGCGTCCCCAAGCCCCACGGCAGGGGATTCCATAGACCTTCTCCAGGTGGTTCTGCCGGTACAGGGCGTCCTCGTCAATCTCGAGACGAGCATCCGCGACGACAAACCTGCCCCCATCCGTGAGCGCCAGAGGGTTGATCTCCAGCACGGTGCAGTCCAGCGCCAGGAATGCCTCGACGGCCCGGTCGGCCACCTCCGCAAAGCCGAGCAGCTCGCGTCCGGTCAGCCCCACCTGACGTGCGACTTCTCGCGCCTCGAACCCGGGGAGACCTCGACGCACATCCACCGGGAGGCGCACCAACGCCGGGGGGAACTGCCGGGTCCGCGACTCGACATCCATCCCGCCTGCGGGACTGGCCAGCAGCATGGCCTGCTTCTCCACCGTGTCATACGTGACTCCCAGGAACAACTCCTGTCGGATCGGGATAACCGCCTCCAGGAGGACGGCCTCCACACGATGCCCTCTCACGCGTGTCCCGAGAAGCCGGGTCACCGCGTCTCTCGCCGCTTGCGCCTCCTCCACCCGGACGACCGCACCCGCATTGCCTCGCCCTCCCGCCGGCACCTGCGCCTTGACCATTGCCGGGAGAGGAATGGAAAGCGGGGCCTGCGCGATCTCCGCAGGCTGCCGGACCAGAATCCCGCTCGGGACCTCGAGTCCCTGTGCCCGCAGAATGGTCTTTGCCTCGTGTTCGAGAAGACGCATGGAGCCCCGGATGGTCACCCGAGCGACTGTGCGAAGGAGACTTGATGCTACCAGAGAACCCGGTTCATACCAACGATTTTCCACCGGCCCACTGCCCTGTTTTTCTGGCTTGAATTCCACAGGGCCGTCGTTTAGTGTGCCACCCCGATGGCCGGGTGTGTCCAAGGGGGGCCTGGAGTATCGAGGGAGGTCATCCGCATGTGGATCGTTCTCGTCATCCTGGGCGTCCTGGTCCTGTTCGCGGTCCTCATCTACAACAGCCTGGTGCGGCTGCGGGCGCAGTGCGACGGCGCCTGGGCGGATATTGACGTCCAGCTCAAGCGCCGGCACGACCTGATCCCGAATGTGGTGGAGACCGTCAAGGGCTACGCGGGGCACGAGCGGCAGACCCTGGACTCGGTGGTCAGCGCCCGTTCCCGGGCCATGGCGGCCCAGGGGCCGGCCGCCAAGGCGGAGGCCGAAGGCATGCTCACCCAGGCGCTGAAGACACTCTTCGCCCTGGCCGAGGCCTACCCCCAACTCCGGGCGGTGGAGAGCTTCACTCAGCTTCAAGCGACCCTCGGTCAGATGGAGGAGGCCGTCCAGAACGCCCGCCGCTACTACAACGCCGTGGTCCGGGACCTCAACACCAGGATCCAGCAGTTCCCTTCGAACCTCATCGCCAACCTCTTCGGATTCAAGCTGCGGGAGTTCTTCGAGCTGACGACCCCAGCCGAGCGTGAGGTCCCCCGGGTCAGCTTCGAGCCCGGCACCCGCTAACCCCCCTCACCCTACCCCCTCCCCAAGAGGGAGAGGGAACGGCTGAATGCGGAGGGCGCGATGTACCGGCGCGTTCTTCTGCTCCTGACCCTGCTTCTGATGACGGCCGTGGCGCCCGCGCTGGCCGCGCGCGCTCTCGTCATCCAGGAGTTCGATGCCGACATCCTCGTCAATCCTGACGCCACCATCGACGTCACCGAGACCATTCGGGCGCAGTTCACCGGCTCCTGGAACGGCATCTATCGAACCATACCGGTGGAATACCGGACCGCTCACGGCTTCAACTTCACCCTGCTTCTCGACCTGGTGAGCATCACCGATGATGCCGGCAATCCCCTCCGCCACCAGGAGCACCGCGAGCGCCATAACCAGAAGATCAAGGTCTGGGTCCCCAGTGCCACGAACGCCACCAGAACCGTCATCCTCAAGTACCGCGCCCGCAACGGCCTGAAATTCTTCGAAGACCACGACGAACTGTACTGGAACATCACCGGGGACGAGTGGGAGGTCCCGATCCGGGCCGCGACCGCCCGCATTTACCTCCCCCCGGGGGTGACCGGGCTGCGGGCCGTGGCGTTCACCGGCGGCTACGGCTCGCGGGAGCAGGCGGCCAGGATCATTCTGGGGGAGAACGAAGTCACGGTCCGCACGACGCGGATCCTGAATTTCCGCGAAGGCCTGACGGTGGCGGTGGCGTGGAATCCCGGACTCGTCTATCGGCCCGGCGCGCTGCAGCAGGTCGCGTGGTTCCTGCACAGCAACTGGGTGACCGTGCTCCTGTTCTCCGTGCCTCTCGCGGTGTTCGCGGTGATGTTCCACCTCTGGTACACGCGGGGACGCGATCCCCGACGGCGGCCCATTGCCCCGCAATACGAGCCGCCGGAAGGCCTGACCCCGGCCGAGCTGGGGACGCTGGCGGACAACTCCCCGGACATGCGCGACATCTCCGCGACCCTGGTGGACCTGGCGGTGCGCGGCTACGTCCTCATCGAGGAAAAGGAGGAATCAACCCTGCTGGGACTGCGAACCACCAAGGACTACGTCTTCCACCTGCGAAAGACGGAATCCGAGTGGAAGGATCTCAAGGCCCACGAGCGCGCGTTGCTCGATTCCCTCTTTGCCGGGGGGCATCGCGCCTCCGTCGACTTGTCTGACCTGGAGAACAGCTTCTACAGGGAACTGCCCAAGATCCGCGACCGCCTGTTCGAGCGCCTGCTGGAGCGCCGGTACTATACAAAGCGCCCCGACAAGGTCAGGCGGGTGTACCTCGTCACCGCCGCGGCGGTCGCCTTCCTCTCCCTGTGGGGAGGGGGCATTATCACCGCCATCTTCAGCCTGGGGGCGCTGTTCGGTCCTATGGCAGTGGCCGGACTCGCCAGTGCCGCCATCATCTTCGGCTTCGGGTGGGTGATGCCTGCCCGGACCTCCCGGGGCACCCGCGCCCTGGAGGGCATCCTGGGCTTCGAGGAGTTCCTCAGCCGAGTGGAAGGGGACCGGCTGCAGCGCATGGTGAAAACGCCGGAGACGTTCGAGAAGTTCCTCCCGTATGCCATGGCCCTGGGGGTAGAGAAGAACTGGGCCCGGGCCTTTGAAGGCATCTACAAGCAGCCACCGGACTGGTACCGGGGCACGCACTTCGACGGATTCAGCTCCCGGTCCTTTGTCAATAACCTGAGCAGCATGTCAGGGGCGGCAGCCACGGCCATGGCCTCGTCCCCGCGGAGCTCCAGCGGCTCCGGCTTCAGCGGCGGAGGCGGGGGCGGTTCCTCGGGAGGCGGCATGGGCGGAGGCGGGGGCGGCGGCTTCTGAATAAAGCACTGAACCGCCAAGGCGCCAAGAACGCCAAGCACCTCCTTGATATGTTCCGCCATTGGGGCTGCTACCCGGCGAGGATGGACGACAGCCTTGCTCGGCGCGGTTACGAAGAAACTCGAGGCAGGCTGGAGGAGCGCGCCTTCAGGGACAGGAGGGCGCCCAGCACCGGCATCCCGGCGCTCCAGAGCCACATCACCGGAAACTCAGCGACCTTGAGGAGCAGGCCCGCCGCCACCGCCCCACTGCTGATTCCCAGCTCCCAGGCCGTATAGAACGTCCCCATCGCCTTGCCCCGCTCTTCCGGCCGCACACGATCGGCCGTAAGCGCCAGGAGGGCCGGCTGAACGGCGCCGAACGCGACGCCGTAGATCGCCGCACTCGCCAGCACGCCGACCGTTCCGGACGTCAATCCAAGAGTTGCAAAGGCCACCGAAGCCACCAGCATCCCGGGCAGGATCACGGCGGCCCGCCCTCGCCGGTCGGATATCTGCCCGGCCTTGGCCCGCACGAGAAGGACCGCCAGGGCGAAGACGGTGTAAAAGATCCCCGCGTTCGCCAGGCCACGCTGGGTGGCGATGATCGGAATGAACGCGACCATTGCCCCATAGGGAACATACAGAAACAGCAGGATGAGCGAGGGCAGAAGCGCCGCCGGACTGTAGAAATCCCCCAGGCTCGCCGGCTGGCCCCTTCTCCCTGATGGTTTTCCAGGTCGCGGGAGCATGGCGAGGCAGGCCAGTCCCAGGAACGCGACACCCCCGGCGAGGAGGAACAGCACAGGGAATCCCATCCGGATGGAGACGGCGGTTCCGGTGGTCGGCCCGATGACCATGCCCGCACTGTTGGCAATGCCGAACCACCCCATGGCCTCGCCCCGACGGGATAGCGGCGCCACCTCTGCCACCACCACGGCCGCGGCCGTTGGAAACAGGCCCATGCCCATTCCGTGGAACAGGCGGAGTGCCAGGACCGCCTCCACGGACCGGGCGAGGACGTACCCCAGCGACGCCAGGAAAAAGATGGCCACGCCCGTCACCAGGACGAGAAAGGACCCCCGCGTGTCGATGATCCAGCCGGCGGGGGGGCGCAGGACCATGGCCATGAAAGCAAAGAGGCCGATGATGAGGCCGAGCTGAGTCGAAGTCCCGCCCATGTCAGCCACATACAGGGGCATCACCGGCAGGATCAAGTAGAAGCTCAGGTAGAAGAAAAAGGTGGCCAGGCAGGTAATAACAAAGGGGCGGGTAAAGAGGGTCATTCCCCCTCGCCCACCATGGGATGCTCTTCCGCGGGGATCGGCGTCTCGTCCACCAGGTCGCCCGTCTCCGAGAAGCGGAACTCGAAAGGGCCCTCCAGGATCGCCAGGTCGGACCGTTCCCGGATACAGGGGAGCAGGGCCTCGGAGGCCTGGAGGTACTCCAGCGCCAATGTGTTCCGGATCCGGGCCACCTTGGCGTCCGGCGCCTGGGTGAGGCCGATGGTCTTCAGCGCCCCCTCGATCGCCTCGCGGTCGGTCTCGAAGATGATGGGCATCTTGCTCCGCATGGGAGAGAGGCCCGTCAGGGCGTTGGTGTAGGTGTAGTGGAAGTTGACCTTGTTGACCAGGCGACGCGTGGCGAAATCCGCCAGCCCCATGCCCACGGCGTTCCCCGCCGTCTTGGCGGTGAGATCGCGCACCAGGATCCGGACGTACCGGGGACTCTTGGGCTCGTCGTTGGGGAAGAAATACATCCGGCCGATGACGTTGGGGTCCATGCCGGTCCCGCTGATGTCCTTCCCCATCTCGTCCACGATCAGCAGGTGCAGGAAATCAAAGGGAATCCGACCGAGCAGCCGCCAGGCTTCCTGCAGCATCTGAGCCTCCATCGCTTCCAGCTCTTCCGGCAGCATGGCCCGCACCATCGCCGTCTGATGGCGGGCATTCTCCACGGTCCCCAGGCCGAACAGAATCGGGAGCCTCGACAGGCAGAACCGGCCCACCTCGGGCACCATCCGGTCGAGCCCGACGTCCACCGCGGCCCGATGGGCCAGCAAGGCCCCTTGATGCTTGCCGAGTCCGATGACCAGCATCTTCATCAGGCCGCTCTCCACGTGACCCCGGAAGTTGGTGTGGGGCTTGACCCGGTTGACCAGGACGATGTGATCCGCCTCATAGGCGTGCCGGTCCACCAAAACCGGAAGCCCCCAGGACATCCGGCCGATCTCCACGGTCTCCATGCAGGACAGGATGGGGACCCCCATGTGCTCCGGCGTCACGCCGTAGCGGGCCAGGACGGCAAGCTGCCCCTCATCCGTGGCGCCCCCATGGCTGCCCATGGCGGGCACGATGAAAGGTTTGGTTCCCAGGTCCTTTAGGACATCACAGGTGGCGCGAAGGATCACGGCGATGTTGACGACACCACGGCTTCCCCCGGTCACGGCCACGCGCCCGCCGGGCTTGAGACGACCCTGGAGGCCGAGCCGGCCGATCTCGGCCCGCACGGCCGTAGCCACGTCGGCCACGACCGGCGGGTCGAGCCTTTGCCGGATGCGGTACATCTTGGGCAGGGCCATACCGACCTCTTCCATCCTCCCACGAGTCCCCCTCTCCCTCCCCTCTCCCCGCAAAGGGGGGAGAGGGATGGGGTGAGGGGTCATGGCACGGTGCGGTTACTTCTCCAGGGCCTTGACCAGCTCGCGGCAGAATGCCGGAAGGTCGTCCGGCTTGCGCGACGTGATCAGGTTGCCGTCCACCACGACCTCCTCGTCCACGTACTTGGCCCCGGCGTTGATCATGTCGTCCTTGATGGCGAAGAAGCAGGTGGCCGACTTGCCCTTGAGGATCCCGGCCGAGATGGGAACCCAGCCCGCATGGCAGATGGCTGCGATCGGCTTCCCCTGGTCGAAGCACTCCTTGACCAGCTTCAATATGGCCGGGTACCGCCGCATCATATCCGGCGCGTAGCCGCCCGGGATCACCACCCCGTCAAAGTCCTTGGCCGATACCTCGGCCGCGGCCACATCCGCGTTCACCGGATACCCGTGCTTGCTGGTGTAGGTCTTCTTCTCGGGCCCGACGACCGTCACATCGGCCCCCTCTTCCTTCAGGCGGTAGTAGGGGACCCAGAGCTCCATCTCCTGATACAGGTTCTCGGCCAGGATCGCGACCTTCTTCCCTTTCAAGCGCATGATTGGCTCCTCCCTGTCCGGACCCAAGGGGTCCTCGTGGTTAGTGCCGGCTCAACAGTCTCGCGTTCTTCCGGACTTCCGGATTGTACAGATACTTGGGGAATTCCCCGCGGAGGACGGCGGCCGCGTTCTCCGCCGTTTTGACCCGCAACTCGCGATACGCCTCCTCCGTGTAGGAGGCATAGTGAGGCGTGAAGACCACGTTGTCCAGCCTCAGGATTGGATCATCCGGATCCGGCGGCTCCTTCTCCAGGACGTCCAGTCCGGCCCCGGCAATCCGGCCCTCATTGAGGGCCCGATACAATGCCTTCTGGTCGTGGATCGGGCCGCGGGCAAGATTGAGAAAATAGGCCGAAGGCTTCATCTTGCGGAAGGCCGCCTCGTCGAACATGTGCCGGGTTTCGTCGGTCAGGGGGGTGTGGACCGAAATGATATCCGACTCGCGCAGAAGCGTGTCGAAATCCACCAGACTCACGGGATATTGCCGGACATCTTCCGGCTTCACGTAGGGATCGTAGGCCAGGATCCGGAAGCCGAAGGGGGCCGCCTTCCAGACCAGGTTCCGAGGGATATTGCCGAAGGCGACGAGTCCCAGCGTGGCGCCGCGGAAGTTGTGGATCGGCCTGGCCAGATCGCGATTGTAGATCCCTCGGCGGATCAGGTTGCTGAGATAGGTGACCTTGCGGGGGACCGAGAGGATCAGGCTCATGGCCGTGTCGGCCACCTGGTCGAAGCAGAAGTCTGGAACGTTGGCCACGATGATGCCGTGTTCGGTGGCCGCCGGGACGTCCACCGTATCCACCCCGATCCCGTACCGGCAGATGACCAGAACCTCCTTCAGCTCCTCGATCACTCGTCGCGAAAACCTGGCGCTGGCTGTCAGGATGGCGTGGGCTCCGCGGCAGGCGGCGATGGTCTCATCCTCACTCCGGCAGGGGGCGGGAACAAGCGTACAGCCTTCCCGCGCCAGGATGTCCCGTTCCACCCCAATGGGAAAGCTGTCTGGGTTGGTCGTGACCACTCTGGGCTTACCGGGTGCGGCGGCCATGGTTCTTCCCTTTGGTACGCAACGCTTCCAGCACGGTCTTGCTCCGTTCTATCACCATGCTGAAATCGGCGCCGTACGTCATGAACCGCGCCCCGCGCCGCGCCCAGGCCCGACCATCCTGGATGGAATCCACCCAGATCCCGGGAACCACACCGTGGCGCTTGCAGCCATGGAGAAATGCGGTAATGGCCCGCACCACCCGGGGGTGGCCTACGTCACCCGGTACCCCCATAGAGGTGGAGAGGTCGTGGGGGCCGAGGTAGGCCACGCTCAGACCCGGCACCGACAGGATGTCGTCCAGGTGCTCCATCCCCCGTTGGGTCTCGATCTGGACAATGATCAGGAGCTCGGTGTTGGCTTCCCGAATGAACTGCTTGCCGTTCACCATCTTGTAGGCCGTGTGGGCGGTCCCCAGCGCGACGCCCCGGTCACCCATGGGGAAGTAGCGGGTGTACTTGACGATCTGCTCCGCCTGGGCCCGGGTCTCCACCCGGGGCACCATGACGCCCAGCGCCCCGGCATCCAGCGGCCGGCTCAGCAGCGATCGCTGCGCCTCGGGGACGCGGACCACGGCCGGCAACCCAACCGCGGCTGAAACGTGGAGCAGGTTGCCCACCGTCTCCATGCCGAAACTGGCATGCTCCGTGTCTATCAGGATGTAGTCCCAGCCCGCGGCCTTCATGATCCGGGGAACCGCCGGGGAGCCGTACTCGAAGACGAAGGTTCCCCACACCGCCTCCCCGCGTGCCAGCTTTGCCTTCAGTGGATTGCGCAATCGCCCCTCCTCTCCCCGCTCACCTCCTCCTCTCCCCCAGGGGGGAGAGGGAATTAAGAAATGTGCCCCTCTCCCTCGATGGGAGAGGGCCCGGGTGAGGGTGTTATTTGTACTCCTCGCGGTGCGGATAGAAGATGTCCAGGACGTAGGCGGGCGCCTCCAACCCCCGGGCCGAGTGCATCACCCCGCCAGGGATCATCCACCCCTCTCCCTTCCGAACGATTCGGGTCTCGCCGCCGATGGTAAACTCGAAATTCCCCTCCAGGCACACGCCACCCTGCTCGTGCGGATGGTTGTGCATGGGAACCACCGACCCCGGCTTGATCTCGACAAAGGAGAGCATGATCTTGTCGCCGTAGGCCACGCGGATCTCGGTCCCCGGGGCGATCTCCTTCGGCTTCAGGCCTTTGGGGTCAATGAAGTAATTCGGCATCCCGGTCTCCCCCCATGCTGGCAATCCGGCACACCCCGTGGGGACCCGGCCATCAGGCAACCGGCCGGTGTCCGGCGCCAAGTTGCCAGATTGACAGGTTGCCCAGTCGCCCTCGTCTTTAGAAGGGCGGGAGGTTCCCCCCTGCGTCAAAGGCGAGTGGCGCCGGCTGGGTGACCGCGGTCAGGCGCTCGTGGACCTTCACCTCTGGAAGCAGCGCTTCCGAGACATCCATTTCGGTGAGGTGCAGCGTAGTCTTGATTCGCACAACTCGGGCCCGTTCCGGCGGCGTGAGCCCGATCATGCCCAGCGCCACCTGGATGGCCTCCCGGTCCGTGTCGAAGGTCATTGGGATCTTGGCCCCTTCGGGTACCCCGGAGGTAATGGCATTCATGTACATGGCCTGGTAGTTGATCTTCTCCACCAGCCGCCGCGTGGTCACGTCGGCCATGCCAATCCCCACGGCATTCCCTTCGCTTTCCGGCGTGATGTCGCGGACAAATATCCGTCGGATCTTCGGTCGGTCCAACACCTTTTGAACGAAGGGGCGCCCGATGACGTTCGTATCCATGCCGGCCCCGCTGATGTTCTTCCCCAGGTCGTCCACGATCAGCAGGTCCAGGACGTCGAAGGGGAGCCGGGCCATCCAGGCCTTGGCCTCGCGCAGGAGGGCCTTCTCTCCCTCCTCGAAATCCTTGGGGAGCAGTGCTCGGACCTTCGCGGTCTCTTCGTAGCCGTTCTCCACGATCCCCAGGCCAAACAGGATCCGCGCCGTCTCCATCACCTTCTTTCCCACCAGGGGGAAGACCTCGGCGTAGCTGTAGGCGTGCCCCGCCCGGTGATAGTGCTCGGCCCCCTGCTGCTTCCCCAGGCCGACGGCCATCATCTTGAAGAGGCCGCTCTCGATCTCACCGGCAAAGTCCGTATGGGGCTTGATCCGGGCTACGACGGCGATGTAATCGGCCCCCCAGGCATTCTCGTCGCAGAAGACCGGGATCCCCTTCACCTCGCCAATCTGGACCACCTCCATACTGGATCGGATGGGGCAACCCATGCTGGCCTCGGTGATCCCATAGTGCTGCAGTACCGTACGCTGCCCTTCGGCCGTGGCCCCACCGTGGCTGCCCATCGTCGGCACGATAAACGGCTGAAGGCCCAGGGCCTTGAGCTCATCCACTACCGCCCGGGTGATCCGATCGATGTTGGCGATCCCCCGGCTACCGGCCGTGACGGCCACTGTCTGTCCCGGCTTCAGCTTGTCCTGCAGGTAGAGCGTCCGCATCGTCTCTCGGACGGCGCCAGGAATGTCGCGGAGACTGGGCCCCTCGAACCGCTGCTTCACCCGAAACATCTTTGGAAGAACCATCAGGAGGCTCCTATCGCCCATCCAGGGCGGGAATCTCGGTGAGACGAAACGTCTCGGCAAATCGCGTGGCCACCTGTCGCCGAACCTTCGGCATGGAGACAGAGCCGCCCAGCGTGGCAGCCATGGAGGTCATGATGTCCGGGTCCTCCCCACAGGGCCGGATCACCTCGAAGCCGGCGAGGTCCACGGAGACGTTGAGGGCAAAGCCGTGGAAGGTGACCCAGCGCCGAACCGAGATCCCCAGCGAGGCGATCTTGCGGTCGCCGACCCACACACCGGCCTTGCCAGGTATCGCGCGGGCCGTCACCCCGAATGCCGCCAAGGACTCGATCAGTGCGGCTTCCATCCCGCGGCAGAACAGGAGCACGTCCCGCCCATGCTGCCGCAGGTCGAAGATGGGATACCCCACGAGCTGGCCCGGCGCGTGATACGTCACGTCGCCCCCCCGGGTGATCTCGAAGAACTCGACCCCGCGCCGGCGAAGCTCGTCGGGATCCAGCATCAGGTTCGCCCGCCGCTTGGCCCGCCCCAGAGTGACCACCGGCGGGTGTTCGACCAGAATCAGGGTATCCGGAACGGCCCCGAGCAGGCGCAGGCGGACCAGTTCCTCCTGCTGGGCCAGCACCTCGGCGAACGGCGTCAGGCCCAGGTGCAGGACCTGGAATGCCATTTCGGCATGCACCTCGGCTACGCGTTCCGCCATTCACTCCTCCGCGTCATCCCATCCACGCGGGCTGCTCCAGCAGCTCCTTCACCTTGGCCAGGAACCTGGCTGCGGGAGCTCCATCGATCAACCGGTGATCGAACACCAGCGACAGGGTCATCATGGACCGGATGTGGATGCCCCCGTGGAGCACTACCGGCTTCTCCACGATCTTCCCGACGCCCAGGATCCCCGCCTGGGGCGGATTGATGATGGGCGTGAAGGATTCCACTCCGACAGTGCCGAGGTTTGTCACGGTGAATGTCCCGTCCGTCATCTCGTCCGGGCTGAGTCGTCCCGACCGCGCCCGGTCCGCCAGGTCCCGGGCCGCCTTGGCCAGATCCCCCAGCGACTTCTTGTCGGCATCCCGGATCACGGGGGCGACGAGGCCTTCCCCCAGGTCAACTGCAAAGGCGAGGTGGATCTCCCTGCGGACGCGGACGGCCTGGCCGTCCAGCCGGCAGTTGATGCGTGGCTCGTCCCGAAGGGCTCTGGCCACCGCCATGTGGATGAGGTCGCTGTAGGAAGGCTTGATCGCGAACTGCCGTTCCCAGACCGCCAGCCTCGCCTGGCGCAGCGTGACCAGCTCGGTCATGTCGGCATCGGCAAACAGGGTCACCCGCGCCGCCTCACGCCAGGACTGGCCCATCCGGTCGAATATCACCTTGCGGATCCCCGAGAGCGGGATCACCTCGGAAACGGCTGTCGCCGGTTCAGCCATCCTGGGGGCGCCCGTGGTGGATGCGGGAGCAGCTCGTCCGGCAATCGCCCGCTCCACATCCTCCCGAACGATCCGCCCCTCGGGACCCGTGGCGGTGAGACTAGCGATGTCTATCCCGTGCTCCTGAGCCAGCTTCTTTGCCACGGGCGAAATCTTGATCCGCTCCCCCGGTTCCCGAAGAGGCGGGGTGGCGGCCACAGCCAACTGTATGTCGGCTGGTCTCGGCGCTTGGCGCCCCCGCTCCGCTCCGCGGTCCGGGGCGGAGTCGGCGCTCGGCGCTGCACGGGTAGGTGCAGCAGCCAGCAGCGCCGATAGGTCTTCCCCCGGCTGCCCCAGGACCCCCATCAGGCCTCCAACGGGCAGCTCCGTCCCTTCCTTGGCGACAACCTTGAGCAGCGTCCCCGCCGCAGGGGCCTCGACCTCGTACTCCACCTTCTCCGTCTGGATGAGCACCACCGGCTGCCCCTTCTGGACCATCTCCCCTTCACCCCGCAGCCACTGCAGGATGGTGCCCTTCTCCATGGTCAGTCCCAATTGGGGCATATCCAGCCGTGTGGCCATATGTACTCCTCACGGAAGCCCGGCTCGAGAAGATGCGGGATGGCGTGTCGCCGCGAGATGCCAAGCCGGTATCCCCACCCACAAGCAGAGCCGGGGTGCTGCGGACGTCTCCGCTCCTGGTGCATTGGTGGACAGTCGGCGCCTCGTGCGACGGATTATCGTTCGCGGGATCACCCGGTGTCAAGGATTGCTCCCGCGTCCGCCTGTAACCCTTACCCGGCCTCTCGGGATACAGCCGGCGGTCTCCCCGCATTTCTTCCCTGGCCTCATCAGGGCTCCTGCGAGCGACCGGCTCCTCGCCGGGGCGGACCGAATCGTTGGGCGCTGGCCCCCCTTTGCCCTGAAGCCGTGGGTTCCTCTCCTGTTCAAGGGCGGGACCGCGCTCAGGAAGTGCTACGTCGGCGACAATCGGCTCCCCGAGGATCCGGACTTCACAGCCTTGGGATCCGTCCCGACCGGCCCAGCGATGGAATCCGCCATGCAGCAGGCGTGTGCCCGGACGGTCAAGCTTTTGGGCCCGTACGCCCCCGTCGAGATCGGGTGAGAGCGGCACGTTGAGCGCGATCCACATCCGGGAGGGCAGGAGGCCTTCGACATCTGGGCGCGATTTCCCTGGCACCGGAGGCCCCAAACGAACGTCATGGTCGAGATTGCGGTGGACGAGATCCTGCTCAAGCCGGCGGTCCGACGCTCCGTGCTCCACGACTACGGTGAACCGTTCGAGCTCCAGGTGTCGGTCTATTCGCCGGAGGAGATCGTGCGGGGAAGCTGGGGTCCATCCTGCAACACCTCCGCGCGCTTGAGCGTCGCGGCTGGGTGCGCTCGCGCGCGGGACGTGCGCTCGCGCGCGGGACTACTACGACCTCTGGCGGATCCTGGGTACCTACCGTGACCGGTTAGACCTTTCGGACTTTCCCACCTTCCTGCGGGAGAAGTGCGCGATCCGAGAGGTGACGTTCTCCGGTCCAGACAGCTTTTTCCCCGCAGCTATGCTGGCGGTCGTGGAGAAGACATGGAAGCAGTGGCTCGGTCCGCTGGTCCCCAGGCTGCCACCCTACAGCACGGTGTTCCAGGAACTCCGTCCGCAGATCGCCGCTCTGCTCGCCTCCAGAGAATAGTCTTGCCCAGCTCCTACCGGGGGTGTTCCAGATATCGCATTCAGGATCCCTTCCGTCCTTGGCCTGCCCCCTCCCGGCTCTCGGCTTTGAGTGATCACTCCGCGTTTGATCTGCTCCCTGCCGACTGCCAACTGCCGGCTGCCCCTCTCTCGAGGAACGTCCGGATCCCCCGAATCAAAAGTCAACGTAGTCAAAGACGTCCCGGAAGCCGGCAGCGAGCTGACCCAGCTCGCCCAGGATGATCCCGCGCTGGACAGTGGCCCGCTTGTCGCACTCGACGAGGGGGGGGACCTTCCGGCCAGTCTCGCGGAAATCAGGGTGGGAGGGATCCAGGGCCAGATCCGTCGGCAGGGGTCGTAAGGGGACCATGGAGGCGACGAACGCGAGAACACAGCATCGCCCGGTCGGTCACGCCGAGAGACCCCAACCGCCGGCCGAACCTGGGCTCCCGAAAGGTCCGTACACGGGGAGGCGTCTTGCCCCGTTTCCGTGCGGTCCTGGGAGGGATTCCGCCCCTTCTCCGGCCCTCCGTGTCTCCGTTTCACCGGTTCCCACGACTCGACCACTGGACCGAACGACCAAGCGCTCCCCGGCTCCCGGCTCTGGGCGCTCCAGCTATAAGTCAATGTAGTCAAAGACGTCCCTCATTCTGTAGTCAAACACGTCCCGCATTATAAGTCAATGTAGTCAAAAACGTCCCGTATTACGTCCCGCATTACACGTCCCGCATTCCGCATTCCGTCTGAGCACGGACCCGTTGACCCAGCAATTTGCTTCCATTCCCCTCAGCGATTCACTATAATTCATTCTTGTCGGGACCATCGTCCGCACCGGGAGGATTCCTCATGAGTGCTATCACCATCCCCGTCGATCCGGAGACAGCCCGCGCCTTCGAGCAGGCCTCGGCCGAGGAGCAGCGCAAGCTCCGCCTGCTCCTGAGCCTCCGGCTGCGCGAACTCACCACCACCCCTTTGCCCCCTCTCCAAACGATCCTGGACGAGGTCGGCCGCGAGGCCCAGGAAAAAGGTTTGACCCCTCAGATCCTCGCCGCCCTCCTGCATGCCGAGTGACCTGCGCGTCGTCTTCGACACAAACACCCTGATCAGCGCCTTCCTCCTTCCACGGTCGATCCCCCGCAAGGCCCTCGATACTACGACGGCCACCGGTCGCCTCTTGCTCTCGATCGCCACCGCGACGGAGTTGACCGAGGTGTTGCACCACTCGAAATTCGATCGCTATCTCACGGAACACCGGCGCCTGACCCTGCTTGCCGTCATCATCCGCACCGCCGATCTCGTGGAGGTCGATGCCACCATCACCGATTGCCGGGATCCGAAGGACAACAAGTTCCTCGAACTCGCGGTGAGCGGACGCGCGACCCACCTCGTCACCGGTGACCAGGATCTCCTGATGCTCCATCCCTATCGAGGCATCACCATCCTGACCCCGCGCCAGTTTTTGACGGAGGTCGCTACGCCGTCTTGATCAAATGCCCTCAGGCCGCAGTCATGGGAGGCTCCCCGACCGCCTTTGCCACCCCTTCCCTGCACACACTTGCACTGGAAATTCCCCAGGACGTCTCCTTGCGAGGGCCAGCAGGCCGGCAGTCTCTGAGCCGTCGAGGCTCCGATGGGGCTTGCTCCATGCGGGGATCGTGGAGGCAACCTCCTCGATCAGGCGACCGGCGCCGGCGTGCGAATTCCGTGGTCTGCTCCGACACATACCAGCCTGGGGCGTAAGGCGACGAAACCGGGAGCGTTCCCTATGTCACATCGCTCACGTAGCGGGCGTCAGTCCCTTGAGTCAACAACGCATTACGGCCATGGCCATTCCCAGGGGCCGCGGAGTTTCTGGGGGGCGTCCACCGGGTCGGTGGAGAACGGGAAGTCAAGGCGGCGGAGGATGTCCTAGGGTACGCCCGGTCCTCCGGGTCAGGCGGCGGTCGCGCATGGTCGGAGCGATCTTCCTAGGAGCGATCCGCCGGAAGTTGTTTTGGAACCTACGTAGTATCTCTCGCATGAAGGAGCGATCGCAGGACAGACTCCCGCAGCATGAACCCCTTCCGGCGAAACTGGCAGCTTCCAAAAGGGGCTTCTCTTCGGTACAAGGGGGCGTCGCGAGTGACACCCATCAACCGCACCCCCCGGCCGAAGGAGAAGCCCCATGCCTCGCATCCGGTCAAAGGCAATCCGAATCAAGCGCTTTCGTGACCTGAAGGAGAACCTGCGGACTCGGCCAGACCGGCTCCTGGTCGGCATCGACATCGCCAAGGCCCAGCCCGGGGCCCAGGTCCGCCGCGCCCACACGCAGCTTTTGGACCGCCAGCTCACGATCCCGAACACCCAGGCCGGCTTCGAGATCTTCTGGGCCCCCCTGGCGCAGCGGCAGGCCGAGACCGGGTGCCGCGAGCTCGTCTGCGCCGTAGAGCCTCCCGGGCCCTACCACGAGGCCCTGGCCCAGTTCCGCGAGGCCCACGGCGCGGACGTCCTCCTCGTCTCCAACACCGTGGCGCACGCGAACCGGCGCACCCTGGACGGGACCTGGGGCAAGAGCGACCCCAAGGATGCCCACCACCTCGGCGACCTGCTCGAACGGGGGCTGGTGCTGTTCTACTGGCTGCCCGATAGCCGGGTCGCCACCCTGCGGCGCCTCGTCCGCCTGCGCCGGCAGGCGCGGGTCAAACTCGGAGCGTGTGACGCCCGCTTCCGCAACACGCTCCTGCCGCTGCTCGGGCCGGCGGGCGAGCCGCCGCCGCCCGCGCTCGTGGCGAGCCTCCCCGCGCCCCTCCAAGTGCTCCTCCCGCCCGCGCAGCGCCGGGGGCTCCCCGCGGGCGGGGGGCCGCTGCCGCCGGCCCTGGCCTTCGAGTGCACCGACCTCGCGGCACGCCTCACCGCGGTGCAGATGCGGATCACGCAGCTCGAGGCGGAGCTCATCCGGGTCGCGAACCCCCTCGGGGCCTACGCCCGCCTCCGGACGATCCCCGGCGTGGGGCCGAGGGTGGCGGCGATCCTGCGCACGGAGCTCGGGGACATCGCCTGGGACACCCACTTCAGCCAGCTCCGGAAGCGGGCGGGCCTGGACATCCAGCGGGTGCAGACTCGGCAGTTCACGGGCACGGCGCGGAGTCCGGCCTGGCGCGCCCGGCGCGAGGCGCTGATCGCGACTCGCGGCCAAACTCCTGCGCATCGTCTGGGGCGTGTGGCGGAGGGGACGCGCGTACGATCCGGCCCGGGTCGGTCCGGGATCCGCGGCCCGGCCCCGCCTCTCGCGGGGCCGCCGCGGGGCCCGACCATCTGGGCAGGGGCCCACGGAGATCGGGCAGCCTCGAGGCCGCCAGGCTGGTCGAGTGTCGGACAGGGGGGCCCCGTCCCAGCCAAAGGGGACAAGCGGCAGGGCCTGAGGCGCGTCTGGCCGCTGTGAAGCGATTGCGACAAGCACCCGTTTCCCGGGGAGCGGCAGCGCGAGTGCTACGTGGAGGCACCGCGAGGTGACCTCGGGGGGGACCCAGGCGCGCCTCTCCCGCTTCCTCCGCTCGGACAAGGCCTCCTGGGCGGGTCCGGCAGCGACCACGCCGCATAGCACCACTACGATGGAGCGAGGAAGCAGCCACCAGGGGAGAGGCACCCCGGAGAAGCGGGCCAAGGAACGAACGCGGGACGTCTCAACGTCACAGGGAGGATTTTACCTTGACGGCGAAAAAACGGCCTGGTCCCCTTCACGAATCGTCGTGAACGTGGTAGCTCGGGATCGCGGCATGGGCAGCCCTGTCGTCAGCGCCGCGAGGCGCGCCGGCGCGTCTTGTAGCGCGGCCTGGCTTCCTCGACCCGGAAGCCGATCGAGCGCCGCGGCCGCTCCGGCGGCGCGCTTGACGGGGTCATGAGCTGGCGAATAGTCTGCACCAGCGACCGGATGGCCTCGTCGTGGCCGGCCACCTTTCGCTCCAGCTCGTCCAGCCTCCCGGCAACCTCTCGATTGAGGACCGCCAGTTCCCGCATCCGCACGAATGCCCGGACCACGAAGACGCTCACCTCAATGGCCCGACGGCTGTTCAGCACGTTCGCCGCCATGATGGCCCCGTGCTCGGTGAAGACGTTCGGCAGCTTCCGGCGGCCGCCCCAGAATCTTGATGTCGCAGTTTGCGATATCAAGTCTGTAAACTCCTGTCGGGACAGGGAAAACATGAAGTCGGCCGGGAAGCGGTTGCGATTCCGCTTCACCTGTTCGTTCAATCGCGCCGTGGTGACTCCGTAGAGCCTCGCGAGATCGGCATCGAGGATGACTCGTCGGCCGCGGATCACGAGGATGAGGCGTTCGATCTGGCCGATCGAGACTAGGCCCCTGGGCATCACATCGCTCCCGGCAGGTAGACGTAGACGCCGAGGACGTCCACGGGCAGCGTGGGTTCGATGCGCTGGACGATCCCCGTGAGGCGCATGGCCTTCCGGACACGCCGGTGGGCGTCGAGGATCTCCTCGCCCCGCCGGCGAGCCAGATCGTTCAGCCGATCCCGCAGGGCCTCGAAGTCATCCAGGATCCTGGCCAGTTGCTGCCGCGCAACATCCGCAGAGACATTCGCGTCCGGCGTGATCGCGAGCAGCCGCTCCGCCTCGTCTTCGGCCAACCATTCCGGCGCGGTCGGGGATCCCGCGAACGCGGCGAGCTGCCAATCCTCGGCGAGCAGCTCCTGTTCGTGTTGCCCCCGGCGCATGACGAGTTGGAAGCGAGCCCGGAGCAGCAGGACCGTCGTCCGGCGCGCGACGGCGCGACTCCGGATGACGCCGGCACGGCGGGCAAGCCCCTTCCCCGAAAGCATCGGATCCAGGGCGCTGTCCAGGACGAAGCTCCCCAGGCCTTCTACAATGGGGTGCGTCCGATGGAGGTACAAAACGCCTTCTTCCACCGGAAGCGAGAACCGGGCCCGAAACTCCTCGCGGCCGCGTTCGCGGAGGGCGTCCCGGACGGCGACCGGCACCTCGCCCAGATGAATCTTCAGGGGGTCGCCGTCCCCGATCCGGGCCCCGTAACCGGAGAGCGCCTCTCGCACGAACTGCTCTACCTCCACACCCGAGCCGATGGCCCGCCGGACGGCGTCCAGCTCGGCTGCCACCTCTTCGGTCTTGATGGCGTGCTGGCCGAACACCGTGCGCGAACGCTTCTCCCGCTCTCCGGCCGCCTCCCACTCGGAATGGAGGGCCGTGGCCCCGCTCCGGGCGAAATCGAGCGCGAGCTGTTGAGGGCTACCCCGCAAGAGCGATCCGTGCATAAGGGCGGTGAGAACCGTCTCGGTATCGGCGGGGACGGGGATCGAGATGCCCAGACTGTTGCGAATCGTTTTATGCTTCCGGAGGAGGACGTCCAGGACCACGCCATCAATCTGGTTGTCCAGGCCGTAGTACGTCAGCACACGGACCTTGCGGCCGGGGCCGACCCCCATCTGGCCGTAGCGATCCACCCGTCCCTCCCGCTGCTCGTGTCGGGTGGGGTTCCAGGAGAGGTCGTAGTGCATGACGGCATTGAAGTAGTGCTGGAGATTGATCCCCTCGCTGAGGCAGTCGATTCAGACCAGGACGCGCCGCTCGGCCTTGGCCAGGGCGAGGACCCGCGCTTCCCGCTCGGCCGGGGGGAGCAGGCCGGTGACGGCGGCAATCTCTACGTTCTTTGGCAAGAGCGTGCGCAGCTCCTGGGCCACGTACTCGGCGGTGGGGATAAACCGGCAGAAGACGATGGGCTGAAAGTTGTCCTTGATCAGGTCGTGGATCAGGATCTTGGCTTTCTGGAGCTTGGCGTCTTTCTCGCCCCTGAGCGTTTCGGCGGCCCGCGCCATCTCCAGGAGTTGCCTCCTGGTTTTATTGTCCTCCGCCGCGTCCTCGTCGGGAATGCTGCCCGGCGCGACGTCTGCCCCCTCGCCGGCCTCGTCGTCGATGGGATCCAGGATTGTCCGGCGGCCGATCTCGTCGGCCTCTTCCACCGTCTCGGCCTCCAGGCCGGCCGCCCGGTTCCGCAGGGTCTCGGCGGCGGCGGCCGGACTGCTGGCCAGCGACCGCAACAGGGCCAGCGCGGACCACCAGCGGACGCGCTGCCGGAACATGCCCCCTTCGGGCTCCTGGACCGTTTCCCGGGCGTACGCGAGCGCCCGGGCGAAGAGGGCGCGATAGTCCGGGTGCAGGGTGTAGGTGTCTTCCCGCTCCTCGCGCTTCGGGAAGGGCGTGTCGGTCCGGAGGTAATGCTCGATGTCGGCCCGGCGACGCTGGACCAGATGGGCGGCCACGTGGCGGCGGTGGGCCTCGTTCTGGGGGCCTGTCAGGTCGTCAGGCAAGCCGCTGAACGCGGCATCCAACAGCGTCAGGAGCGATCGGAACGCCTCTTCCTTCCCGCTGTGAGGCGTCGCCGTCACCAGGATCAGGTGCCGGTCGGGATTTTCGGAAAGGCCTTTCAGGAGGAGGTGCCGCTGGTGGCGAGTGCTCCGGCCGTCGGTCATGGCTGCGCAAGTGTGCGCCTCGTCCACGATGACCAGTTCGGGGCAAGCCCGGAAGAAGTCCTCCCGCCGCCGATCGGATTTGATGTAGTCCATGGAGACGATGACGAACGGGTAGACGTCGAAGACGGATTGATTCAGCCAGCAGGCCTGCTCCAGGCGTCGCGCCGTGCCGGCTCTTGTCCTCCACGCCGAGCACCAGCGTTCCCCCCGCCGTGTTGGCGAAGGCCACGATCGTTCTCAGTGCGCCCTCCGGGGTGGAGAGGTCCCGCTTGAACTCGAGGGTCTTGCCCTCTGGGCGCTTGAGCAACTCGACGAGGTCCATGGGCTTAGAATTCTACTCGGAAGCCCCGGGATGCGTCAAGCTTCTGACCGCGCGCCCAGGAGTTCCGCATGGCGGGGGACAGGAAGTAGGGCTCATGCGCCTCGGCTCGATTTACGCCGCCGGAGGGCGGACGGGGGCTGTGGTCGTTGCAGCCCGTTGGCCAAGTTGTGGGGCGAGTGTCTC